>JACCDZ010316660.1_pt1 | contig 67897 bp, 48 predicted proteins | sample 7449551 | NCBI WGS metagenome assembly JACCDZ01 (sample SAMN15323452, study PRJNA562643) | freshwater metagenome | isolation source: river surface water | place: USA:Blue River Watershed | collected 2017-08-18 | reverse complement strand
GTTGGAGCTCTTGATGACGCCCACGTTCTTTTGATTGGTCTTACGGTTCACATGATCCTTATACAGTAGATAGGGAGTTCCTGTCTCAATTTGAGACTTGATAATGGCCATCCAGATGGACTGTGCTTTCACTTGTTTCCGATATCTGCCTTGCGCTTCATAGGAAAGATAGAGAGATTCGAATTCATCTCCATAGACGTCATGGAGTCCAGGACATTCGTCAGGACACATCAAAGACCAATCCCCGTTGTCGGCAACACGTTTCATAAACAGGTCAGGGATCCACAGCGCTGTAAAAAGATCACGGCACCGATCTTCCTCACTGCCATGGTTTTTGCGAATGTCCAAGAACGCTTCTACGTCTGCATGCCAGGGCTCCAAATAGATGGCGATGCTTCCCAAACGCTTTCCCGCTTGGTTGATATGGCGTGCAGTTCCATTATAGACGCGGAGCATAGGGATGATGCCACTGCTGGTGCCATTGGTACCACGGATATGACTGCCACGAGCGCGGATGTTATGAATATGGACGCCAATGCCTCCCGCATACTTCGAGATCTGTGCGCAATCGGAGATATTCTTGTACATTCCAATGACGGAATCGTGGGTGCCAAGAAGGAAACAGTTTTCTGCAATCAACCCTTCCACACTATAGGAATGGGAATGTTCAATACCCAGAGTGTACACGTAATCTGGAGTATCATCCATGGGTACTTTTCTTTCAATGCGTACAAACAGTTGTCCCTTGTACATCATACTTTTTCCAGATTTGTGAGTTGACTCTTTCAATTGCGTGAGACGATCATCCTTGTAGAATTTCAATATCCATGGAATCACTTCTGTTGTGCACGGAACAGCCATAGTCCAAGGTTGTGCATATTTATAGTCCTCTGTTTTTTTAACCTTATTGAGTCCCACAACAAATCCGACGCTACGGAACCAATGATATATTTCCTTCATCAGCATTTCGTTGGACAGTGTAATACTAATGTTTGCATTATTGGTGACACAACCATCTGCGCTTATCAATCCACCCATGAATGCATTCACAAGTTTCTTACTCCACGAAAACATGTTTGTGTTGAGTCGTTTTCCAGCAAACCCACTATTGAATAAATTTTTAAAGGCATTTGCCAGTAGATTGTTCGACCATACAATTTGTACGAGGTTTTGGCCCTTCATATATGATATAGTAGGCGCTTTACCGAACTTTTCTTCTCCGATGCGAGCAATCTTCTCAATCAATGCGGTATTTTCCTTGGATGAAACAATTTGAATGTTGCATGGCATAGTGCGATTCCGATGTGTAACGCAACCATCTCCAAACCACACACCTAGGAACCACGCGAGTTCTTCGTCCACCTTCCAATAGCGATGAATGTAACCTCCATCGCGATGGCTTTTGAAGATAGCACCATTGTATTGAGGCCCTGTTTGCTCCCACGACACTGTCATTGAGATCTTGTCCTCACGCAAATGGTATGTATATTCATGATGATTGGCAGATGTGGTGTCTTTCATGATGGCGTACACATCCCACGTATCTTCTTCAAGACCTCCCTGCTTGTTTGGGATTGCGATCCAATCTCCAACCCTAAGATCTTTGATCGAATTCCATTGAGGATCGAACTTCCACCCCTTTTGTTCTTGAGTGATTGACCACATACGATGATTGTCTGTCACATTGAACTCAGGAGTCATAGCACATTTAACATTATATAGAGTGCGATCATTGAGTAAGTTTTGATGAACTTGCATTACTTTCTCGACTGTTCCTTTATGAGTAACGACTTCATCTCCAACCTTGACATCTTGTATTTTGATCATCCCTCTATTCACTGTAAAAACGTCAGTATTCGCTGTGAAGCAAGAAGCGAGTTGGTGCGAATTGGTTCCAGCATTGAACAGAGTCGGAGTCGCATGGGTAAACTTCTTTAGACTCATGAGCTCATAGGTTTCAATGGCATCTTTGATGTCCCATCCATGGATGCCAAGGGCCACACGCATCCACATGTGCTGGGGGCGTTCCACAACCTTTCCATCAACACGCATCAAGTAAGCACGCTCCAGGGTCTTGAATCCAAAGTAGTCAAATAGGAAGTCCCGATCGTAGTCCATGATGGAGTTGAGTTTCTCTTTGTGGGCTTGCACGATGTCGTAAAGTTCCTGGGTGACTAAGGGAGAAGCCTTGCCATGGACATCTTTGGCATGGTAGAGTGAGGAAACGGTTTCACTGAAGGAAGGAGATGTGTTCTTCTGATGGTTACTGACGATGATCCGAGCGGCCAAGACACCATAATCAGGATGATCCGAGATCATGGAGCTACACATTTGAGCGGCAAGTTCATCCAGTTCCGAGGTTTTGACACCATCATAAATGCGGCTACATACTTTTTGTGCAACACTATGAGGGTCGACGCCGTCTAGATTCTTGCAAAGCAGCTCGATTCTACGAAGGACCTTGTCGAAGGAAACGGCTTCCACGGTACCATCTCTCTTTACAACCCTCATGATGCAATCTTATATCTCTATATGAAGAAAGTCTTAAATGACATTACACAGCTAAGGGAAAATGTAAGAAAAAGGAAAGTTTGGGCTTATTGGGGGCAGGCACTGGACCAAGGGATATTGCACTTCTTGGCATATTCGCAACGAAGTTTGTTGGGCTGATTGGGATCATTCTTGAGGTCATGGAACGCCAAGTACTCTGGGAAAACCTCACCGCAATTGATGGCTCCACTGATAATATTGCCGTTGGCATCCTTGGTGGGTTGAGTGCTTGTGGGCATGCTGAGCACCTCGACGAGTTTCTTCTGGGCGTCGGTGAGAGTACCTCCTGCGGGGGCAGAAATGGCATCATTCGTTGTAGGCACAGTAAAGAGTCGAGGGTTTGGCGTACACTTGAATTGCATACGCAAACGATCCGCGGAGTCGTAGCGATTCAACTGGTTTTTGGTGAGACGTCTCAGGGACCAGTAGTCAGGGCAAGCATAGCGATCATACGAATACACTTCTTGCTTGATCGGTTTCATATTGAGAATCGATACAACTAAGAAGATGATGATAATGATCATACCACCGAGGAGAGTCGCAGTGAAGGGCATCAGGTCGGTACCTAGAAGGTTGCGGCCACGTTCACTTACGGTAGCAATCAAGAAAAGACCGAGAGCGAATGCTCCATAGATAGTGGAAATCGCAATGGTACTTTTGAAATATCTGCTACGCTTCAACTCAAATGATTGTTTTTGCTCCTTAGTCATGTTTTCGAAATTCACACTCGACATAATCTCTATGATTTGGTTAGAAATTTGTCACATAAACGATTTCTGCTCCAAGACTTTGGTGCCTTTGGTAGTAGCGAGTGCAGCACGTTCCATGGGCATGGGAAGTGTGCTGGCATCACGGCGATAGGTTTCATACTGAAGGACGTTACTGAGGACTTCAGGAACAACCCATTCCAATACCTTTCCATTTAGTTCACGGACTTGCCCAACAAGGTCACGATTCTCATGCTTGGCATGTTGGAAATAGATGGACCGCATAACGATTTTGAGTTCGGTATCACTTTGACGGCCAATGATGTGTTTCTTATCGGTTTCTACGTAGATACGATAACGGATTCCTTGTTGGAGGGCTTCGATGTTATTGGTGGAGAAGAACAGGTCCGCGAGGGGGTTGGGCGCGATTTGACCTTGGGTAGCTTCGGTATTGAAGGATTGATTGTTGACGCTTTGTTGTTGATAGGCAGGAATTTGGAGGGGAGGTGCTTGTGACATGAGATCGATTCTTCCATTCATTCTGCGGACTTCCTCGGTCTGGCCGTATTCAGCATAATTAGGTTCAAAACGCATCTTCTATGATGACGGTATACATTATTTTTCCATGATTATTCTTAGAGGGAATGGAACATCAGCTTATACCTGTCGCAGCGGATTTTGTAGAGAAACATCATTTGGAAGTATCAAAGTCGGAGGGTGAGGACAAGGTGTTGAAAGCGATTGCTTTTCACATGGATGCTCTGATTTATAATGTAGCGTCGTTGGCGTGTGTTGTGACGATGTTATATGACCATACACAGATTACACCCAAGCATTTGGTATCGGTTCGCAAGTACATTTTGGACAAATGTAGTACTTCTCGTGGGAAGTCACAGAAGGGAGGGATGTCGATGGCATCGGACTTTTATGGATATCCTCATCCTGCGTATGGGAGTGATGCGATGGCTGGGTCGACGGTGGTTTCAAGTGTGAATTTTGCGGAAGGAGTTGCGCGTGCTGCGTTGGGTCCAGTGATGATGGGTGGGGCCCAACCAGAGCACATCAAGGTCATTCAAAAGGTAGTGAAAAAGGTGTTAAAGCATCACCAGCGCACGATTACAAAGAAGGCGATGGAGGAGTTGATTCATATCATTGACACACATCTACGTTGTTTTGCGAAGGATCTTCGAACGGAGGCACCTTTGACGGAGGTCCGCGTGAAGAAGGTGTTGGAGAAGAAACGGCACGCGATTTTCCAGTAGTGGTGAAGTCCAAAATAACTATATCACCACGGCCTTATATTCTTTTTCCAGGGAAGGAAAGTTTTATATCGCTAAAAGTACTTAGAGCAACCGCGCGTAGCTATTCTCATAGAGGGAGGGGGAATATGCAGATCTTTACCATCGATGCCAACATTGGTGCTGGGAAAACAACCATCTTAGAATACTTACACAAAGTGTATCATGTACCCATCGATCCCGAACCTGTCCACACATGGGAACCATTCCTCCATGATATGTATCATCACAACAAAGGAGCTTTTGAATTCCAAGTTCGTGTATGGCTTGACCGTTGTTGGATTCAACAACGCCCCAACATGGCCCCCATTGTCATGGAACGCTCCCCATTGATGCAACAAAATGTGTTCATCCCTACCAATCTGGAAACACATCGCATCACTTTACGCGAGTTCCAAATGTTGAACGAAATGTATAATCGTAGTGCCGCATTGTGGAACCCTACAGGTTACATCTATCTACGTTCCAATCCCGAAAAGTGTCTAGCACGGATCCAAAAACGTGCCCGAAACAGTGAGGAAGTTGTTTCCGTAGAGTATATTGAATTGCTTCATTCCTACCATGAGCGAACCTATATGATGGCTGCGATTCAAGGAATTCCTATGATTGTGATTGACGTAGAGGAGAAAAGTATACCTCAAATCGCTCATGAAGTTTGGAATGCCCTTTGTTTCTTGGGTATGAATACCTCTTTGTTGTTCAAATAGAATCTACGTAGAAAATAGAAGCCATGGACATTGCCATGGCTTACGTTTTTCTTTTCACTCTTCTAGTACTTCTTATAGGAGCGCATGCATGCTGGGAAAAGTTTCAAGACCCAAAACGATCATGAACGATTGGGTTAAATAGGAGAAAAATTGACATAAAGTTATTTTTCTAAGAGAGTTGCAGACATGGCCGCAAACGTGAAAGACATAGGAGATAAGTATCGCAAGCACGAGCTTCGTGATCATATCTACAACTTGCCCGACACGTATGCTGGCTCCGCAGAGCTACAAAGTATCGAGACATTCATATACGATGAATCGTCACAGCATATGATCAAAAAAGATATCCATTATGTTCCAGTGTTGTACAAGTGTTTTGACGAGGTTCTTGTAAATGCGTTGGATCAATGCACTCGTCTGAAGGCAGAAGCAGCCAGTGGCAAGAGTGATGTCCGTCCTGTCAAGAATATTCGTGTAGTGGTCGATAAGGACTCAGGATTCATTGAGGTCTATAATGATGGAGATGGTGTGGACATTGAGAAACATCCCACCTATGGCATCTATGTCCCTGAGATGATTTTCGGTTCACTTCTAACATCTACCAACTATGATGCGGATGAAGAGAAAGTTGTGGGAGGCAAGAACGGATTTGGAGCCAAGATCGCTAACATCTTTTCCAAAGAGTTTCATGTCGAGACGATCGATCATCGCCGTAAACGTATTTATTCACAAAAGTTCCATGACAATATGAAGCAAAAGGATGCAGCCAGTGTAAAAGCATGTTCTAAAACCCCTTACACCAAGATCCGTTTCCTGCCAGACTATGCACGTTTCGGACTCACGGGAATGACGGAAGACCTCTTTGAACTTTTCCGCAAGAGAACCATGGATGCTGCCGCCTGCACGGATTCAAATGTGTCTGTGTATTTCAATGAGAATAAGGTACAAACCAAGACCTTTGAGAGTTATGTGGATCTCTTCTTGGGACCCAAGGACGGTCATCCTCGCGTCTTTGAGGCATGCAACGAGCGCTGGGAAATTGTAGCTACATACAGTGATCAATCTCAGTTTGAACAGGTTTCGTTTGTGAATGGTATCAACACGCTCCGCGGTGGTAAGCATGTGGAACATATTACGAATCAAATTATCCGCAAGCTGACCGATGTGATTGCATCGAAGAAAAAGAAGGATGTGAAGGCTCAACATATTCGCGACAATCTCATGGTGTTTGTGAAGTGTTTGATCGTCAACCCTTCTTTCGACAGTCAGACCAAGGAGACATTGACAACGCAAGTGGCCAAGTTCGGATCCAAGTGTGAACTGTCCGACAAGTTTATTGATAAATTATACAAGACGGGAATTGTGGAGAAGGCGGTGTCTTTGACAGACTTCCACGAGAATAAAAAGGCTGCAAAGACGGATGGAAAGAAGACATCTCGTATTTTTGTGGAGAAACTGGATGATGCAAACTTGGCAGGTACCAAAGACAGTGCGGATTGTACATTGATTCTGACCGAGGGAGACTCCGCCAAATCCATGGCGATTGCGGGTCTGAGTGTGATCGGTCGAGACAAGTATGGGGTGTTTCCTCTCAAGGGAAAGATCATGAATGTCAAAGATGCGGCCATTACAAAGATTACAGGCAATGATGAGATCACCAATTTGAAGAAGATTCTAGGATTGGAGCAAGGAAAGTCCTATACGGATACCAAATCGCTCCGTTACGGACGTATCATGGCTTTGTGCGATCAGGATGTGGATGGTTCGCACATCAAGGGTCTTCTTTTCAATGTCTTCCAATCCATGTGGCCTACCTTGTACAAGATGGATGGCTTTCTGGTCAGTATGTTGACTCCGATTATCAAGGCGACACATGCAGGGCGGAAGGAGACGTTGTCATTCTACAATCTCACGGATTACGAGAAATGGTTGAAGGCAACGGACCAGCGTGGATGGAAGATCAAGTATTACAAAGGATTGGGTACGTCAACGGCCGAAGAGGCCAAGGATTATTTCCGCAATATGCAAATGGTCAAATATAAGTATTCAGGAAAACCCTCGGATGATAGCATTGACTTAGCTTTCAACAAGAAGCGTGCAGATGATCGGAAAGAGTGGTTGATGCAATATCAGAGGGATGTGGTGTTGGATTATCAGAAAAAGGAGGTTCCATATGATGAATTCATCCATAAGGAGTTGATTCATTTCAGCAATCGTCACTTGGAGCGCAATATTCCGAATGTGTGTGATGGATTGAAGGAGTCGACGAGGAAGATCTTGTTCACATGTTTCAAGCGTCGCTTGTTCCAAAATGAGATTCGCGTGGCTCAGTTGGCAGGTTCGGTGTCAGAAGTTTCTGCCTATCATCATGGTGAAGCATCGTTGCAGAAGGCGATCATTGGAATGGCACAAACGTATGTAGGAGCGAACAATATCAATTTGCTGCAACCTAATGGGCAGTTCGGTACTCGTATCCAAGGTGGAGAGGATGCAGCGTCTCCTAGGTATATTCATACGCTTGTGTCTCCGATGGCCCGTTTGATTTTCCGTGAGGAGGACAATGCGGTGCTGAAGTATCTAGAGGATGATGGTTTGTCGATTGAACCTGAGTTCTATATTCCTATTATCCCCATGGTATTAGTGAATGGAAGTGTGGGTATTGCGACGGGATTCAGTACGAATATTCCTAACTTCAACCCTTCTGAGATTATTGCGATGTGTGAACGGATTGCGAATCAGGTGGAGGAGATGGTGGGGCCCGTAGATACCACGGATGATTTGTCGCGCGCGTATGATGTCATTCAGAGTATGGATATGGTCAATTTGCTGCCATGGTATCTAGGGTTTACTGGATCCATTGTTTTGCAAAAGGATGGAGTGTATGAGAGTAAGGGGACGTATACATGGTTGGACGATCAGACGGTGGAGGTGACGGAATTACCAGTGGGCACATGGACGGAGGATTACAAGGATATGTTGGAGAAGAAGATCAAGGATGGCAGTACGGTGTTGAAGACGTTTGAGAGTCATTACACGGCTTCTTCGGTAAAGTTCGTATTGAAGTTGTATCCGAATGTTCGTCATGGCATTGAGAAGAAGTTTGCACAAGAGTTTGGATTGACTTCTACGAAGAACTTAAGCACCAACAACATTCATTTGTATGGAGTGGATGGATCGATTCGTCCATACAAAACCACATCGGATGTGGTGCGTGATTGGGCATGTGTTCGTGTCAGCAAGTATATGGAACGTAAGAAGCATCAGTTGAAGGAATTAGAGCATGAGTACAAGATGGTATCGGCCAAGGTACGTTTTATTCAGGATATTATTGATAATAAGGTGAAAGTAATGAACAAGAAGCAAAAAGAAGTGGAGGATCAGTTACACAAGTTGGGTTATCCAATGTTGCAAACGGCTGTTGAAAACGAGGAGGAGTCTTCGAATGGGTATAGTTATCTTGTGCGCATGCCAATCTATCAGTTGACTTATGAGAAGAAGCAGGCATTGGAGAAGGAGGCGGAGAAGTTGCACGAGATGATTGGCAAGTTGCGTAAGACGGCCATTACGACGACATGGAAGAAAGAGTTGCAAGAGTTGACGAAAGCATGGACGCAGCACGAAGAGATGATCTTAGAGGAGTATGAGGCGGATCGGAAGGGTGCAACGGCACTCGGAAAGAAGCAGAAGAAACGCACGAAATAATGAATGATAGGATTTCTTTTTATGAATGTATTTTTGGTGATATGATAGAATGAAACATGTAGCTACATTGGGAGAGATGAAATGGATGTTTCATTGTATGGAATATTTCATGAACAAAAGTTGTGGAGAAAGAAAGTCGTAAAGTTGTCACAAATTTGTAGCTACATTTTCGATGTTGGCTGTGAATGACACCAATATTATATATATACCGATGTCCTTAAATCCTTTTTGCAGGAAATGTAGCTACATTCCGAGAGAAAGAATGAGTGGTGGCAAGGAAGCACTTTCAAGTTGGTGAAAGTAGGAGAGAAACAACATCCAAAAATTGTCAGAAAAATGTAGCTACAAATTTCTTCATAATACCAAACGGTACTCTTACAACATCCAATGGTTCATAGTGGACATAACACACAGCATTCATTGTATACTTCCACATTCATGTTTAGCTTCTTCCGAAGCATCCCCGTCATGATCTCACGAAAGAACATGCTTTGAAAAATATAATTATAATACACAACCGTATACCGTTCCTGTGCATCTACATACACCATCTTTCGTACCGTACAATCGTTCCGAGCTTGCTGAAAAGTAATCATCACCGCTCTCGTATATCGAAAAAGGTTCCGAATCTCTGTTTCACGTACAAGTATACAATCCACAATATACTTGATCATGCTGTGCAAAAGATGTTTCTTTGCAAACGTCATTTCACAACAAATCTTGCTCGAAACTGGACAGCGTGTTCCATAATATGTTGCTGAATATCCAGTTTGATCACGAATATATTTAGGAGGCACAAAGATATTCAAATCAAATATGCGGATCATATCTTGCTTACCTTCATGCAATTGAAAACCCTTACTGAGAACACTGTATCTCTCATCAAACAGTTGTGTGACATGGCATTTATGTTTTTCATACGCTTCGTTGACCTGACAGATCTTCGTTTCAAATTCCTCTTTGTATTTTTCGATTGCCATATCTCTTTCATCCCGTAACTGCTTATCATACTTCCTTTTCTCCTCCATCAGAACTTCACGTTGCTGCTGATACGTCGTGTTGTACATGTTTGCTTACATGTTTTTACTTTTATAAATGCTCATTTTTTGAAATATAGTCCAGATTGTATATCAAAATGTAGCTACATTTTTGTGACAACTTTCATAGATTGAAATATCTGTAAACATAAATGACGAAAGACGCAAGCTGTGTACCATAGATTTTATCGATCCAGATGTAGCTACAATTCTGTGGATATTACCAAAAGGTACAAATATCAAAGTCAACACATATAAAACATCATTTGCTATGGATGCAGTACACAAGAGTCATCATGTACTGTTGCTTTCATATTGAGCTTCTTTTTAATCATTTCACTCATAATTCTTCGAGATAGGTGATTGCGGAATATATAGTCAAAGTAAAGAATGATGAATCGCCGTTGTGCATCTACATACACCATCTTTCGAGTACTACAATACTGTCTTGCTTGTTCAAAACTCACAGCGACCTTCCTTTTGTAACTTAAATGATGCTGAATTTCGCGTTCATGAACACGAATGCAATCCACCACGTGTTCTATCATCGTATACAGCATGCGTTTCTTCGCTGGAGTCATGTCTGTGACAATCTTACTAGAATGAGCACATTCTTTGCCATAATATGTTGCTGTGTTGTCAGGAAACCGTGTCGGAGGCTGAAACATGTGGTTGATTGAAATGTGGACGACCTCTTGATTGTATACCTGCACTTGCGTTTGTTGCGTAGGCGTTGGTACATTTTCTTGAGGCACAACATTATACTTTGTAGCTACATCATTCAAAAGCAAATCGAGTGACTGCTCCCACGTGAATGGGGTCTTGTCTTCATAAACGGTTACAACAGCTTGTTTCTCTTTCAACATCTGAAATCTCTCATCAAACTTTTTCTTGGCATCCCCCTTTTGTTTATAGTACTCGTCTCTCAGATTACGTATCTTGACATCGTGTTCTTCCTTCTTCATTGTATATAACTTCTCAAATACGTCCAGCTCATTTTTGCACTTTTCTATAGCTAGGTCTCGTTGGTTACGTAACTTGTTATAATAGCACTTTTCCTCATCAACAAGGATCGCACGTTCTGACTTGTAAGTAGCTTCGTCCATGTTTGTTTGCATGGAAGAACTACAGAATCTCATTTTTTTGATATGGTCCACAATGTCGTGGACATAACTTATCAAGCATCATTTTATTGTAGCTACATGTTTCACTCCATTCGGTTCCAGGGAAATGTAACTACTTCTTTCAACACCCCGAAATCAAATGGATTGTGTAGCAAACTCTCTACTTCATCTTCCGTATATTTCGCTTTTGTTTTTACCAAATCCAATGGCACTAAATTCGTCTTTGACATACTCAGATATGGGCCCAAAATCGCCAAATCACGTTCGCGTACAGTACACCCCCGAAAGGTCATTAAATCTGCCAAATATGGGACCAATGTATGTACTTCAGCCACTGGATACAACTTCCGTTGCAAATCACAACAATGATGTGAATTTTCAATATACCAGTATTCATTTTCATCATGTAATAATAAAGCAATATACAACAAGTCGTCTGCGTCAATAATCCCGCGCCATTCTTGTAGTATTTCGAATTCCATTTAAGCCTTACCCCTTACTATATTCAAATATAAACTACTATGTTCATCCCCAGATCTCGTGCTCTCCTGCTGGATGTAGACGGCGTCCTTCTTCAACATCCTAAGATTCTTGATATGGTAGCTACAAAAGCTGACCGTTATGTAAAACAAGAACTCAGTATTTCATCCAAACAAGCCAAGGAAGTAAATCGAATCCTCTATTCCAGTTGCGGCCACACCCATCTAGGTCTGAAAACCCTCCTTACATCCAAAAAACATACAATCCGTGACTTTAATCACTATATTTATACCCCTGACCTCATCCATTACTTGTCTACCCTTCGTCAAGACCCTGATGTATCTCAAGCACGGGAGGACATGAAACATGTTCTTCATGTCTGCAGCAAAACCAACATTCCTGTATATATCTTATCGAATGCCCCCATCGAGTGGTGTTCCCAAGTGCTTCGCATTCTTGATATACCATTGTATGAACGAAACATCCTTTCAAGTGATCATGATCTCTTTCTTACACAAGATGTTCTGAAACCAGACCCCACGTTATACAAAAACGTCGAACAATATTTGAAACAACAACATCAAGATGAATTTATCCAACTCCTCTTTGTCGATGATAACTTCCGAAACTTGGTTCCTGTTATGCACACATCCTCTTGGATACCTATCTTCTTCTCCCCTACAACATCCATCCCTTCCATGTACTCTGTGAAGTCTCTTCGTGACATTGCGCAACTGGTATAAGGCTTGCTTATTCATAAGAATGAAATGCATATCCGTCGGCTGCCAGGAGAAAAGGGACCGTTGTTGAATAAAGACAACTTTCCCCCCAATCATGTATTCTTCAATCCAAGTGCACATGGTCCTTATGTATATATACGTTGCACTGCACACAGTGCTACCGATGAGAAAAACTATATTTTGATTCATAACAATGATAACAAAATGTTCTACAAGCTCGAGAGCCCATTTCATATGCTTGAACCCACGCACAATCTGTTTCAAGGACTGGAAGATCTGCGTATTGTCACGTATCAAGACAAAGTATGGTTTACAGCTACATGCACTCATGGATCCAAAAACATGACCAATGAAATGCTGGTGGGACATTTCAATGAAGAAATGACCTCGGTCGAACGTCTGTCTGTCCTAAATATCGGGAAACGACCTGTCAAGAACATATGTCCTTTTGTATGGAAAGATCAAGTTCACCTTCTGGATACCTATGAAAAGAAGATCTATCAAGTGAATGAAATCAAGGATGAGGAAAACCAAGAGTTCCTTCGCTTTGAAGCGCAACTGGTCAAAACGCTACGATCCGCAAGTGGCATTCCGATGCAAGGATTCCGTGGTTCCACAAGTCCCGTACATCTGCATGGAAATACATGGGGATTCATCGTCCATGACATCATTTTCAATGACAACATTGTCTTAGTCACACGTCTGGCCTACTACCATCATTGGGTAGAAATGGATATTGAACGTGGAGTCATCACGTATTTCTCCTCCCCCTTTTGGATCCAACATTGGGGAATCGAATATGTGAGTGGCCTTCGTTATGATGCATCCACAGATGCGAATAAGATTGAAATCTTCTTTGGAGTTCAAGATCGTATGCCCTTCAAATGCACCACGTCTCTTCATGAACTACGATGTGGCAAGTGATTTGCATAGGGCACATTGACATGATGCAAGAATCAGTTCCGACAACTCCATACTGACATACTTTTTATGAAAGCCATGGTGCGCCATGGGATACGGATATGCTTCTGCTTCAATACTGAACCGTTTTCGATCGGAGATGGTAGGAACACGTTTCTTGAGTCGTTGACATGCATGTGTGAAAAAGATGTCTTCTTTCAACTCTCCTATCTTAGGATGGTCTCTAAGGATACTTGCTTGAGGTACATTCCAAATGCATTCTAGCATGCAATGTCGTGATCGCAAACTGAATCCACCCTGTATTCCTCCAATCTGTGGTGCCATAGTATTTGGATCAAAATAGTTGGCACCTACATAGTCATATTGCAACCAAGGTTCCACATTCCCATGGAACATAATACAATCCGTCTGAAAGATCAAGATGGTTTCTTCCGAGATGGACCACCAAAAGTGTGCATCTTTGAGCAGGATGTTATACAGCTCCGTGGGTAGATTCTCCACTCCCAAGAGTGAAGTACGATACTTCCAACTGGGAAGCTTTTCTTGCACCCATCCTTGATTCTTTGCGGTTGTCCAAACATGCAAGTTCCAAGAAGGTCCCAAAAGATGCATGACATTGTAAATCACGGAGGCCAAATATTCATGTTGTCTTGGCTCCACAATGACCGCAACTCGTGTGTTGTCATCTCGGTTCGTATGAACATACCCCATTTTTTGTAAGAAATCATGTTGATCCAACAAATGCTGTGCAAACTTGTTGTGTGCTGACATCATTGCTTCACTGTCACACGTTTCTCTTATGTTCAGGATGTTGATTTAAGGAATGAAGGGTTTGCTAGAGTAATGTGCGGTATATGGGCACACGTTCTTCATGAGGGTTCGTTCACCCCTCAAGAAGTAGAATGTCATAGGCAAAGTATGAAGTTGATTCAATCCCGCGGTCCTGATCGCATGACCGAGCAAGTTTCCTCCGACATGCATCTATGCTTCCATCGTCTTTCAATTCATGATCTGAGCCATCATGGGGATCAACCTTTCATTGTTCATTCGCAAGGCATCAAGGTGACCGTCATGTGTAATGGGGAGATTTACAATTGGAAGGAACTGATTGAGAAATACAAGCTTAAAATGTCTTCTCAATCGGATTGTGAAGTCATCGGCCATCTCTTTGTGAAATGTGGCTACGACATTCAGAAGACAATCTCACTTTTGCATGGAGAGTTTGCGATTGTTTTCATCGTGGAATACCCGAATCAACCGAAAAAGGTATATGCAGCACGTGATCCATTTGGTGTACGACCATTGTATTATGCAAGCAATCTGGATGAGACAAGAATTGTATTCTCTAGCTTGCTGGCTGGAATCACATCATTGAGCCCCCATTTGCGTGGAGACCATTTACCTCCAGGATGCATTCTACATTCTGAAAAAGATCAGACGACCTTGACTTCTTTCTATGATATTCGTACACGTATCAGTGAACCCAAGTTACACCATGCGGATTTGTATTATCACTACAAGCACGTGACAGATGCCCTCATTCAAGCCGTGAAATTGAGATTAGATAGTGATCGAAAACTAGGATTCCTATTATCAGGAGGGCTTGACAGCAGTTTGGTGGTCGCCATTGCTGTCAAGATTCTAGGCTACAAGAACGTTCACACCTTCAGCATCGGGATGGATGGTTCTCAAGATCTCATGTACGCAAAGCGGGTTGCACAACATCTAGGAACCAAACATATGACCGTGCATTTTACCCCGAAAGAAGGTTGTGCCGCGATCTACAGTGTGATCGAGGCTCTGGAGACATATGATATTACGACCATCCGTGCATCGGTTGGTCAATACTTGTTGGCAAAATACATCTCTGAAATGACGGATATCAAAGTCATTCTGAATGGGGATGGATCCGATGAAGTCACGTGTGGATATATGTATTTCCATCATGCTCCCACCCCTGATGCGGCGCATGATGAGGCGATTCGTTTGCTCCGTGAGATTCATTGCTTTGATGGTCTTCGTGTGGATCGTACGTTAGGTCACTTTGGACTCGAAGCCCGTGTTCCTTTCTTGGACCCTCATTTTGTGGAGGCATATTTGTCGGTCCCTCGTGCATGGAGGATGCCCTATCGTGATATGGGATTAATGGAGAAGCAGTTCTTGCGGGATGCATTCAACACGTTGTATCCTGATATCTTGCCGAAGGAAGTCTTGTACCGTACCAAAGAAGCTTTCAGCGATGGTGTATCTGGTCAAATCTCTTGGTATGAGATTGTTCAAAAATGGTGTCATGAGATTGTTACAGACGAAGAATTCAAAAATAAGAAAATGGAGGTTCCTACCAAAGAGGCCTATTTCTATCGCGATGTGTTTCAAGGGATGCATCCTGACCATGAGTTCATCTTGCCACACTATTGGATGCCGCGTTGGACGCAAACCAAGGATCCGTCAGCGCGCACCTTGAAAATTTATGAATCGTTACAGACGAAACCTACTACAGTGTAGCTACTTCCGCGGGCATGGCACCATTTCCACCCCAGACAAAGCGGATATCATCCCCGACTTGTAGACGATTCGTATCCACATATCCGCACAAAGCTTCTAATACAAAACGTGTATTCGGTGGAATTGGGATCTTGGTTTCATCATAAGGGATGGCACAACGGTGAATGCCAAGCACCACATGACGTTGGGACACAAAGATCATATCCAATTCCCTGGGTGTATTTTTCATCCACATATGGGTGGCAGATTTTCCTTTCATATCGAATAAAGCCACGGTAACGGGTTTGAGAGGATGAAAGTCGTGGCTCAGTCCGAATGTTACTTCTTCTGAAGTTAAGAAAACGCGTTCTACGATGACGGTCTTCATTTATTTTTCTAGACATACAATATATTTGTCACACTGACGGATTCTTGTTGTGTGTCGCCATCCTCCTCCTGCACTCCTGCTCCATCTTCATGGTGCATCAACACTTCCAAAACCTGGTTCATGGAGTACATCCAGCATAAGCATCGCCATTCCGAAGAGAGTTACTTTGTGTATGACTTCGATGAACTAAAGCGCTTGGTTCATATGTGGAAAATGCGTCTTCCCAACGTAACGCCATACTATGCAGTAAAATGCAATCCTGACAAAAGGATCTTGTCGTTCCTAGCGGAGCAAGGAATCCATTTTGACTGTGCTTCCATGTCTGAAATTGAGACGGTTTTATCGCTTCACGTGGACTCGTCACGCATCTTATTTGCCAATCCATGCAAACGTAAATGTGACTTGCATCGTGCGTATGAACTCGGCATTCAAAACATGACCTTTGACTCTATCTGTGAGTTGGAGAAGATTGCCAACATTATTCCGTATGCGAATCTCATCTTACGTATATATGCCAATGATCCGAGCGCACAATGTGTGTTGAGTAATAAGTTTGGTGCGTATGAAGAAGAATGGCAAAAGATCTTAGCTCGAGCAGAAGAGTTAGACATGTCCATTGTAGGAGTCAGTTTCCATGTGGGTTCAGGGGCATCAGATGCCAAAGTCTATTATCATGCACTTCAACAAGCCCATACTCTGGTTCAGATGGGAAAGGATTATGGACACAACATGGATATCATTGATATTGGAGGTGGATTCAGTGTTCGCACGTTTGATGCGATTGCCCAGGAAGTGGAAAAAGGATGTGAAGACTTCTTTCCGAATGATGAGTTTCATGTGATCGCAGAACCTGGTAGGTTGTTTGTGGAGACCGTGGCAACTCTTTACACCAAGATCATTGGAAAAAGAGAAGTAAGAGGACATACATATTACTGGATTACCGACAGTTTGTATGGATCGTTCAATTGTATTGTATACGATCATGCAAACCCACAACCACAGATTGCGTCAGGTGACAAAACAACCATTTCCACTATTTATGGACCCACATGTGATGGGTTTGACATCATTATGAAAGATGTCTTGTTACCTCCGTTGGACGTAGGAAATACGATCACCTTTCCCAATATGGGTGCATATACAATTGCAGGAGGATCTTGTTTCAATGGAATACCCTTTCCAAATGCGAAAAAATATTATGTAAGTGAAACAATAGCGTGATGACAATGAGTGTGACAGAAATACAGTATCCGTCTCCCTTGATCCAGGGTCCTCAGCCTGTCTTTGCAAACCATATTCCAATCGTTCCTGTAACAAATGCAGAGCCAAGTCCACGGAAGATGGGACAGAAATTCAAAGTCGCTGTCTATGGAGCTATTCTTTTCATGGTCGTGGGATATATTGGGACCTATCGAGTAACAAATATGTTGTTTACAGCATTTACTCAACGAGCATATGATATTGTTGGGGAAGATGGTTTCCCAACTGGAAAAGGAATTGTGGTGCATGCGTTTGTATTTTTGATGGGGATGCTCGTCTTACTGACACATGTATAACCAAAAGGGTGTGTTTTGATGTTGTATTTTTTATGTCATGGGGTGATATTTACTTCTTGGACTTCGCAGCGGGCTTCTTCGCAACAGGCTTCGGAGGAGGGGGAGGCACCTCCTCCTCTTCTTCCTCCTCCTCTTCTTCCTCTTCCTCATCCTCCTCCTCTACCTGGGAGGGAGGAGGGGGAACCTCATCCTCGTCCTCCTCATCTTCGTCCTCTGAGACTACTACTGTCGTCTTCTTCGGAGGTGGCTTGGAAGCAGGCTTCTTGACAGGAGACACGGCAGCACCCATGGCCATCGCCTCCTCCTCAAGGTCCTCATCATCGATGATATGCGAAGACTTCTTGGCAGCAGGGGTGTCATCATCACTGTCCTCGATGAAGTTCGCCTTGGCCTTGGCAGGAAGCTGGAAGCGTCCACGGATCACCTTCCAAGTGCATCCATACTTTCCTCCAGCAATCCAGAGACCCGTGAGCTCGATGATCAGACGAACACGAGCTCCCTTCAGGTTGTTCATGATATCCTTGAAGTCCAGCTCATTACCGTCCATGTCGGAAGCATCAAAGTTGAAGGTATCCGTCTTGGTGTCATAAGGCAGCTTCACCTTAATCGTAGGAGGATACTTACCCACCACCTTTCCAGTCTCCTTATCCTTGTCATACTTCACGATGGGGGAAAAGAGCTTGGCCACCATCTTCTTCATACCATCAAAATCGTCTTTGAGCCAGTTGACACGATTCGCGAAGGCATCATCCTGGAGCTTGTTCTCCAGCTCCTGCATCTTGTCGTGGAACACCTGGAGAGCAGGAGTATTCTCCATTCCACGGAACGACAGGTTGAGATCATAACGCTTGGGTCCATCATCGACGACATTTCCATCCTTGTCTTTCTTGGCGAACTTCTCGTTATCATTCATACCGTAAGGCAGAGACATCAGAGGGGTCTGCACCGTAAGCTTCTCGGATCCATAGTTGATATAGACAGCCTTGCTTTGGTTGGGGAGAGTCTTCACCTCGGTGTAACGGAGCTTGGACACATCAATGTTCTTCGGGAGTACGACGGAGTTCTCCATGGCTTTGATAAAAGGTTGCAGGATAACACTTAAATCGTTTTCCTTGCTTAAAGGTCAGACGGTGATCGTCGTTACTCGTGTTCAAATTTTCTTTTATCTGATGTTTATATCAGAAGGTTGAAAAATGATCGAAACCTTACAAGCGAAAATCCTTGGCGGAACTGCGTTGCTATTGCTGATCCTAAGTTTTGTAGCTGCAATCCGTAACGGATCAATCGTCGCCGCCGTGGTTGGCTTTTTGTTTGGTGCACTGATTATGCTGCTTCAAATATTCGATGTGAACTGCACCATTTTGGGGGGATGCAACATTTGGGGTTGGATCAAAACCATGTTGGTCGAATTTTTACTTCTGATAAGTATCGTGACGATCATTTTGGCGTTGGCCCAAAAGAAAAAGGATACCAATACCAAGGATACGGCGACACCTGCCACAACGACTCCTTCTTCCACCACCGCCTAATTTGACTTCTATTTTTTATATAGGGATATGGGATTATGTTTGTATCGTATCGCTAGACAGAACGGACGCAGTTGTGATGAACCATCTACCTCAAACCCTCCTTATTGCTCGCGTCACAAGTATCTATCCCCTAAATCGAAGGACCTTCAATTGTACATAGCCGCATTTCCTTCGCACATTACATCGCAAAACTTATACGCATGTTTTCAAAATCATCACGATATCCATATGGCCTATGAGGCCCTTTCGTTCTTATGCAGTCATGAACAATTATATGAAATAGCGATTGACCTCAAACTACCCTTGACACAGTATCGAAAGAGAAAATCCAAAGAGACTTTATTGCAGCACATTGTGGAATGGATTCATTATTTACATACGATTGAAAATTCCGCAGTTTCTATGAAGTTTATACACCAAGTACAACGTCGCGTGAGACAAAAGGCAGATGAGAAGTTATGGATGTGGCGTCATATCCAAGGTCCTTGGCCACAAGAAGCTGCTGTGAATGATACGGATATATTTACGATGGACGCTTTGAAAGACCTTCCACCCTATGAGGTATACAGTTATCGAGATAAACATGGATCCATTTACGCTTTTTCTGCTCCCGAAATCCATTACGAAGTGATGACCAACGGTCCCAAGAATCCATATACAAGGGAGGACATTCCTGAAGAGGATATTGATCGATTGCTGCAAATCATGGAATATCTTCCTCACAAGCATTTACCTCGTCCTGAGGAGACATGGACGAATGCCGAACAAGCGTTTGAGTATGTCTCGGGGATTTATGAAAGATGTCATGGGATCTTCATTCGCGCGGAATGGCTTCTTCGTTTGAAGCGTTTACAGATGGTTCACATCTTTTGTCGTTTTCATAAGTTTGTACGTCAAGAAAGTATGTATATGAATCTCGATGTGTTGGATGAGTGTACCGCAGAAGGAAATGATATTTATCATGTTCAATATGCCCTCGCATTGGAAATGCTGCGACTTGCTGAGGCGAAGGATGATCCCTATCAGATGTACTTCATATGTGTCATGTTCTTCTGTATTGCGGAACAGTCATTCCAGTTCCGCAAGCATCTACCATCTTGGATATATCTGGGTGCTTCGAGTTAGTTATGTCCACAAAGAGTATGGATATTCACATACGATGTATGTACGCGAATTGTAAAAAGAAATTATCGTTAGTCATGCAAATGACTGGGAAATGCAAGTGTGATAAGTTATTTTGTAATATGCATCGGTCTTCCGATGCACATGAATGTTTGTTTGATTACCAAAAAGAGAACCAAGGCAGGCTTTCACAGTCGCTTCCAAAGATGGAAGAAACGAAAGTGATGAAGATTGCTTAGGCCTTCAGGAAATGGTTCTTGATGTAACGCTGGAGAACAAAGAAGGAAACCTCCTCGTTGCCAGTAACACCCAGGATCTTCTTGAGCTTGGCGTCAGGAAGGATGATACGCTTGTTGTCAGGCTTGTTCAGATTGTATTGCTTAACATAGGCGTTGATCTTGCGAGTGACATCGGTGCGAGACATCTCGGTTCCACGAGGGACACCCAGGAAGTCGCACATCTCATCCGAGATCTTTGTGGGCTTCGCGAAACCAGAAGGAGAGGTACGAGCATTCGCACGCTTGCGCTCCGTCTTCTCAACCAGCTTCTTCATACGGTCATACTCCTTCTGCAGAACCTTGAGGGCAGCCTGAGTCTCCTTCACCAGGGCAGCAAAAGAGTTGATCTTGGTAGCCAGATCCGTCAGAGGAGAAGCAACCTCGACAACAGGAGCCTCGGGCTCAACCACGGCAGGAGCGGCAGCAGACTTGGCAGGGGCCTCCACCTTGGGAGCAGCCTTGGCGGGGGCTACAGGGGCAGCGGCAGCAGTAGTGGTAGCAGTAGAGGATTTCTTCACCATTTTGACTTGTGATGTATTACATGTACAAGTTATCCTTAAATCATTTTTCACTTTTTAGCACCAGACCTCATAAGGAGATCATTGCCAAACGCTTAACGACATTTTCTTTTTCTTCTGTACTCAACGCATTCCAACGCATTACGGAAACTGGTATGACTTGTAAGTAAATGATGAGATCTCCACGGATTCCTTCTTTGGGGATAGTGATTGGAGATTGCACATCTACACACGGAGGAATCGGTATAGACAATGTGCGACCATCGATGGTTTCGATTGTATGGACACATCCAGTAAGTATTTCATGCAGATGGATGGGGAGATCATAGGTAAGATGAAGGATGCGATCCTCTCCTTGTTCGACTCCGAAAGATGCATGTGGTTGCAACTTCATATGGATATGAACGGTATGGACTTCTTCGAGGGTGACGATCATTTCGGGGTACTTTTCACATTCAAGGAGGACAAACACGGGGTTTGGAACGCCTTGTAAGAAAAGCCGTAACTTTCTTTTTTCATGGTTTATGACTTCTTTCAGGGATACAGAACAAGTGACATGGTGTTCTTTGGAGTGAACATTTTGATATTTTGTAGCTACATCTGACATGGTATTTTTAAAAACAGTCCAAAGATCGGCTTTGTCTTGAGCAAACATGGACCAAAGATGTTTCCATGGGGCGGTACCTTCTTCAGGCTTGACATCAGGGGTCTTTTTGGATTCGCAGATGACATGATAAGCGACGGTGACTCGTTTGAAGAATTCTTCTTTGGTGGATCTCTCTTCAAGGGACAGATGTTGTAGCTTGTCAGGATGGTTTTTCATCGCAAGTTCTCGGTATCGTTGTTTTACCTCCTCGATTGTTGCCGTCGGGAGCAACTCGAGGACATCATATGGGGATGTCATCCATTCTATGTCTTTATCCGATGACGTTGTTAAATACGTTTGGTGGAAATACAGGGATTCCATCCTCTACGCCAAAAACATCTTAAAGGTTTGGCCATATGGTTATTTGTAGTCTCAGTGAAATGCAACGAACTAATCGCACCCATAATATAGATGAAGGCAAAGCTTTGGTTGATCGGATGGTTATCCCTATGTGTGTTAGCTATATATGTAATCATTCCTTCTAGAGAAAGGTTCACCAGTCGTATGCAAAAGATCTTTGATGATCTGGAGTATCGGAAATGGCAACAGAAACAATCGCAACGGCAACAGTACCAGTTACATTCTATTTTGCGCACAAAAGGAAGCAACGCGGCAAATTACCAACCGCGAAAGGGAAATAATCCTTTCCAAGCGATGCAAAATGGTACGATGTCACCCCGTTCTATCCAACAACAACTCGCACGGAACCGTTCCATGCGCAATGCCTGGGGAACATTCAATCAATCATATAATCCCACCTTTAACAAGGATATGGCCCTTACAGAAACGGATCGTGAACTAGATGCAATCATACATTCGCGTCCTGGATCCCCTTCGCGTCCATCTGGATCCTCTTGGCGTCCATCAGGCTCCCCTTCGCGTCCATCAGGCTCCCCTTCGCGTCCATCAGGCTCCCCTTCGCGTACATCAGGATCCTCTTGGCGTCAACCAACATCATCTCGTTCCGCTGCATCCGCGTCAAGACGATGGGGGTCGTCCTCCTATGGCACAAGTCGAAATCAAACCAACCGTCAAGGAAATATGCCTAGAAGGTTACAATCAAACAGAACCTCAAGTATAAATCCATCGGCAAGCACCTATCGCTCGTCATGGAGTGCCAATCGGCCCAACCAATCATGGGATAATCGTTTAACACAAGGAGACAAGCTTCTTGACTCCGTCATTCAATCCGCAGAACGTACATAAGGAGGATTGTATACCTGGATTTCAATATGAGAAATCCTGAAACTTGGCAAAAATTTGTAGCTACATTTTTTGAACTCTTGGAAGTTCTTCCTACACACAAAGCCATCTTTGAACGTGTCGTCCATGATGACTGGGAAGATATGCCCAACCTTCTCTTTTATGGTGCCGTTGGATTTCCAATCGCTTTCTTTGTATCGCAGATCCTTGAAACCAAGTTTGGAAAATGTTCCCGTCAAGAATGTATTTTTCAAAAAGATTGTAGCTACATTGAAACCCCTTACACGATCGAAGTGGACCTTGCACATCCAAGTAACACCAAGTCATTCGATCATGTGAGTGAGCTCATCAAATCAATTATTTCTACCAAAACTATCATGTTACATCGTCATGTCATCATTCTTCATAACATTGATATGATCCAGAATCGAACAATGTTTCGCGTTCTATTAGAAAGATTCACGAATAATGCCCTTTTCCTTTGTACAACTCATTCCGTTGCTTCTTTGGAACCCCCCTTGCGTAGTCGGTTCCTTTTGAATCGTATTCCTTTGTGTACAGAAGAAGAAATCCATAAAGTATGTCAAACCCTCCAAATCCCCGTATACCACGCAGCGCATCGGAACATCCTCACTTCCTTACTGGCTGCAGATTTAGAGAATGAGGATGTAGCTACATATCAATATCATTATCCACCTCTGGGAACGTTTGTAGCAGCGAATCCCAAACCCAAACTAGAAGCCATCCGAACATTCTCCAACAAGGCTTGTCAAAGAAATATTGAATTCTCCCTTCTTGCTCAAGATTTGCTGTCTATCGTCCCGCTGCCATATAAGGAATTGTTTGTTAAGAAAGCATGGGAAATTGAAACTTTACTTGTAGCTACAAATCGAGGACGCGAACCATTATATTATGAATGGTTGTGTTGCAGTGCGTTTCTAATGAATCGATTGTAGCCTGAATATCTTGTCAAGAGTAAATAATGGACAAAAACAAACATATAGCGACAGGTGGATATGCAAACATTTATTATGGAAACACATCCAATGAAGTGATTAAAGAAGAACTGAAATACATATTGGTAGAAGATGCTCCACCGCATATCAATTACAGTACCGTCGTAGATTTAGCATTTCACCAGAGCTTTTTAATGAGTGCAACACATCCTTTCCCCCCTTCCATCTCTTTCATTGATGATTATGCCATTCATCAAGATATGATTCTCCTGAAAATGCCTCATTATGGAACCCCATTGCAATCCTTTCTTCGAGGAAAAACATATAAAACCAGACAAGCTCTGTGTCCTGTCATCCTTCTTCAAATTGTAGACACATGTTTACACTTGGAAGCAAATGGAGTACAACACACCGATATTAAACCAAACAACATCTTAGTCGATGATGCAATCAACACCACTTTGATTGACTTTAATATTATTTGTCATCAAAGAGTTCTGAAAAAGAATGAATTAGGATGGGAGGAAGGACTTGGAACATGGAACTATTGTGCTCCTGAAATTACGGAGTATCTACGTCCATCAGATACATCTATGGTATGGAGTATCGGACTGTTAATTGCTTACATTTGCTATCGTTGTCCATTTTATGCATATCCTATGAGTGATGCCCGTCGTTACAAGCATAAAACCTGGCGAACGATGATACAACAGTGCAGAGCAAAGAACCCTAGACATCTGCCTTTAACCGATGCTCATATGGCATTCATTCCAACTGGATTATATGAACTTTATGAGGAAGCAACAGCTTGGGACCCCAAACATCGTATTTCTTTGAAAGAACTTCGTGAGAAACTTAGATCCATCCACTTTCCCAACATCTCTTCCTTTACCCCCTGGATCAGCCGCTTCTATGCCGATCCAACGAAAATGCCTTCCGAATTGCGCAAGCCAGGAATTCAGATCTTGTATTCCTGTTGTAAACGAATGAACATGATGACATTGTTTTGTAACGCAGTATCTATTTTTGATCGTTGTCACGCAATCATATATCCCAGCAACTCCCCACAAATCATGGGTGCCATCTTGTACTTGCTCGGGTTGATGAAAGGATATTATGTCATCGATAATCCAAAGTGGACAGAACCCGTTTGTGAGCTTCTAAAACTAAAATCGTTTCATGAACTGGAACCACTTGTATGGGAAATTGGAGAATGGGTACGTTGGGAAGTCTTGGAAAAAGGAGCCGATGTCTATCTTGCTGAAAAGAAGAGATCCTTTATCTATTCGCGACTTCGCCGAAAACTTCTTTCCATTCAAAAACCTTATTGCATGCAAAGTTTAGCCGAAGAGATGATATAAGGATTCTATCGAGTACCATTTGTACGAAATATTCCATTCGCATGTATCGTATCATCGTAGACCTTTTACATGATATCAGCACTTTGTCATTGCATCTTCGAGAGAAACAACATGTCAAAGACCAGGCATCGTATCAACGCGCCATGCAGTTGTTTTACATGACGTTGAAAAAAACATACGAAGAATTGGAAGATGTTTACTTTCATTATGTGTTGCAACCTGAGATGCGATTACTCAGTTGATACCATATCATACAAGAGTTTGATTCCTTGGGAAGTTTTCCGATATCCCAAGATCTTTAATAACCCCTTATGTTCTTGTTGATGACATGACTCGCATAATGGGACCAAATTGCTGGCACGGTTCTTGTGGACGCCTTTGGCCACAAAGCCATCCTCATTGGCATTTTGTTGATAGCGAATATGGTGAGTTTCTGTGGCTGGTTTGTCACATATCTTGCAGGTGCTCACAGCCACCGTTGCATTATACCTCGATCTTTTCGTATTTACAATGGTTGCGGGTACCTTTTGAATCCACTTGCGCACCTGTTGCGCAGTTGCCAAAAAATCCTTAGGCATCTGCAACGCCATGCATACCTCCAAACCGTATAATGCACTTCCCTTCCCTGGTTGGAGCTTCCGTTCATACACAATTTTATATGTTTCGGGATGCATTTCTATATGCATGTGAGCAATGTCAATGTCCTCTCTTTTTTCTATACATGGAATCTCCGTTAATTCATGCAAATGAGTCGCAAACACAAATGATGTCTTGCGATTGGCTAGACTTTCAATACCTGCAGCTACAATGGCCAACGCACTGATCGATTCTGTACCCGCACATAGCTCATCCCCCAATACTAGAGACCTCTCATTCGCACGATGCAATATGTTCCGAAGTTCTGACATCTCTACAGTGAAACTACTCTGTCCGCGATAAATATTGTCTTGTCCCGAAATCCTTGTGTACAAATGCTCATATGGAGTCAATTTCATCATGGATGCAGCTACATACATTCCTGCTTGCGCCATAATCACATTCAAACCAATTGCTTTCATCAATGAGCTCTTCCCTGATGCATTGATCCCATACAACAATAAGCCATGTGTGTGAACCTTGGGTCCTAAAGATACATCATTCGGAACATAATCCACATCCTGTTGCAATCTTTCAATGATCGGATGGCGAATCGCTTGGAACTCCACACCTGCCTCTTGGGATGTAGTATCCATAATGGGCTGTGTATATCCATACTCCTGTGCGTTACGTGCACATGTCGTGTAAATATCCAGGTCTGCAAAAGCATCAATCACAGATTCCAACTGTTTTTCGATCTTCGGGGAGACTTCTTGTAAGAATCGTTTATAGATTGACGTAGATTCCACATTCATCTTTCGCTCCAATTCATGAATTGCATCGGACGTGTGAGTAATCCATCGATGTGTCAAACGCAGAACCGTAGATCCACTCGACAGTGGCTTGGCCGTAAATTCATCCAGCATATTAATGTCCACTCCTTCCACCAACAAGATCTTACTTGACTTGATCGCAGCATCATATCGACGTTTGGTCATGGTAAGAAAGTAGCCATCCCTTTCATTGCTATCCAGTTTACAAAGGCAACTATCCCCTTCTCCTGAGGATGAAATGGTCTCCGTAAGACGAGAAAGTGCATCCATGTGTTTATTCCACTCCTCTTGGTATTGATCCAACAAATCGGAATACCCTTTTTGAAACACATTCGCACGAATATCTGTCAGAGTATACTTGGCGCATTCTTCCATTTGCAACACTTCGTATTGATTCCGTATATATGCAATGATTTCCAAATGGTCTGCATCTTGCCACACTTGTTGGCCGATTTGCATCGCTTGTTCTAAGTTGCACCATTCCATCGGGGATAATGTACCCATATCCAATCGACGTTTCAGACGCTCCAAATCCAATACCTGAGAGAGGTGTTTACAGATAGGTACATAACGCTTGTTTTCTAGATAGTAGGAAATCTTAGAATATCTTTTTTGTAACTCCACAGGATCGGTAATCGGATGTAGCAGGCGATCTCGAAAACGACGTGCACCAAAAGCTGTATTGCAACGATTCAGAAAATGAAGCAACGGCCGATCGCTCGGTTGCGTAGAGATCACATTGAGTTGTACAATGCTGTTATACTCTAAGGTAAGATAGGCCGTTCGTCCTTCACGTGTAGGAGGATGTAGCTTCTTCATCATCAAATCATTGTGCTCTTGCAAGAACATGAGTAGATACATGAAGGCTCCATTCGCCAAGCAAAAAGACTCTAAGTTCAAGTGTTCGATGGGAGATAGCATCGAGTTCACTTCATAGACCTTGGCAAACGTTTCATTTTGATGCCGAATACTATGAATTTCCTTGGGTGCTTCATTCCATACTTGATGCACCGTACGACACATCCAAGATTCGATTTGCTGGCGATTGCTAGGACTCACATCCCCGAGCAAGACGCTTTCTTTGGGTTGATACGTCTGCCATAGACGATAGGCTTCATCCATCGCAAAGGCAGGGTCCTCCAAAGTAGACCCTGTTTCACAGACAAAGGTATGGCCAGTGCTTACATCTACCCCCGCGAGACCAAACGCAGTCAATGAGGACCCTTTGGATTTGTATTCATTCCAGAGGAACACAAAGAGATAGTTGCTCTCCATCCCACTGGGTTGAGGATTGGTGGATGGACTCAGAATTTCGGTAACTTCTCTTTGAACATTCGGGGGAGGAGTTACTTGACGGATGATGACGATTGTAAAACCGTTTTGTAAGAGGATTTGTGTGTTCTTTGTGACTGCATGCAAGGGAAACCCTGCCATCAAAGGATTTTGACGAGAATTTTCCAAGATGGATTTGTTCTTACGAGTCACTTGCAAGTTGCAAAGGTCTCCAATGACATAAATGTCTGCACCCAACTTTTCGGTGGCAGTTTGGACAGCATAGATCTCAAAGAAATCTCCAACCTGCAGAAGCACGAGGGTCTTCTCTCCATATTTCTTTCGATATACCTCTGCATACTCAATGTAATCATCATAGATCATGATGTGTCATTCAAAAAAGTATATGGCTGTTCCCTTAAATCATGTTGGGAGAGTGACTTAAGGAAGTAAAATCTTAGACAACCAATATGGAAACGCCAGATCTGGAGACAGACAATGTGCAGGAAACTTCACAAATGATCCATTGCCCATGCTGTGAAACAGACGTTCCCAGTCTGCATTTCTTGCATCACTGTCTCTATCAACATCCTCAGTTCTTTGCAGTATGGGCAACGTATAATATGCCGACTATGTTGCCTTCCGTATTATTTGATGAGCCCTATACGTACACATATAATCACTTGGATGACATTGATGGAGAGGAGGATCTATCCTATGAATACCTATCTGCCCTTTGTGATGAAATAGGATACCATAAAGTGGGATGTTCGAACGTGGATGAGGTTGCTCCTGTCATAGAGACGGTGAAATCCTGTGATCGATGCACCATTTGCTTAGAAGACATTCAGGAAGAAACTCCTGTTCGTAAGATCCATGTTTGTCAACACACCTTTTGTAAAGAATGCCTGGAATCATGGCTCAAAGAAAACAAGACGTGTCCCATTTGTATCCGTAGGGTTGATGAAATGAATGGTCAAATCGCATCAATGTCAATATCCGATCCCTCCTCATCTTCATCTGTACCCTCCTCAACGGCAGAAGCTGCTTCTTGAGTTTCCTTCTCATCTTCCAAGAATACCACACAATCATCCCCCGCCCCTGTTTTTCCGTACATACACTCATCCCGCAATGTCAATTTCTTCATGAACTTGTCCGATAATTCTTTGGAACGTATGATGCTCTGAACATCTTCCGCAGAGTACTTATGAATGACATCGGCCTTATCAGGTTCAAAATCACGAACTGATACCAAAATCAGATCCCCCCGCTCGATAATGACTTTCCCTGCAAACTTTCGCATGGACCCGCGAATACGACATACACGTAGCTTATCATCTTCACAGATAGCATTGAGTCGACCATTGCCAAGCATGTCTTGCACAATGGCATAGATTTGTCCTTCTGTTTTCTCTACAAACACCTTTTCCCGTTGCTTTCCCCGACGTTTGGAAGCACGCAATTTACTCTGATACATCTTTCCTTTTATACACAAAGTTTCATACATTTAAATCAAAACTTATGTTAATGATGCTCTTGCCTCGAGCGATTGCTGTTGCGATCTATTTGGTGGTCGATATCGTCTATGTGATCATGTCCAAAGGGTACTACGAAAAAGCAATGCGTCTGACATTCCCTGAGTTCACCGCGGATCGTAAGCTCTCTGCAGTCTTGTCGTATGTCACTCTGGCGTTGGGATGGTTTGTTCTCGTGGCGCCTCTCATCGAAAAGGCCACCTCATATCTGTATGTGTATGGTGTAGCCACCGTATATGCATTGGCTGTATATGGCGTGTACAACTTTACACTGTATACCATCTTACAAAACTATCCTATAGAGGTTGTGTTACGGGATTTGATGTGGGGAATGTCGGCCATTGGATGGCTTAGCATCTTGTACTATCTATATGTCCAAAAACGCAAGTAAAAAGAAGTTGATTGTTTTATAATTTTTATACGCTGATCCTTGGGGCGACTCCCATGGTCATCAATTCCTGAATCAGTAGTTTCATACTGTACGGGATCCTCACTTGCACGATGTCCGCACTGTTCTTGCATTGGGTGCACTTGAAGATGTTCTTCTCAGGGTTGGCAGTGCACAAGAGACCGCATTTGCGACAGATGAACACTCTATAGTTGTCGGACGTATCCATCATTCTTTCTTTCAAGAATGCACTGGCACCGTGCGCCACCAATGCATCACGCTCCATCTCACCAAATCTGAGTCCTCCATTCCTAGCTCTGCCCTCTGCGGGTTGTCTTGTGATGAGCACCACGGGACCGTTGGAACCGCGAGAGTTCCCTGTCCATACTGCTTTGCCATTTCTACGAACCATGAAGACTTCGGTAGATACTTGTAGGCAATACACGGGTCCCTGGAAATCATATATCTCTTCTTGGGCATGTTCTGTTGTCACATGACCACGGTTCTTATATATGGTGATTTTCCAATAGTCAACATCTATCTTATTCTCAATATAAGAATGGAATTGCTTATTGCTTGTGTACCCAGCATGAAGACACAGTCTCATTACTTGGTCAGCAACGACATCAGAAGTTGTGTGATAGCAGCTAATGTCTTCGTCTGACGTTCCATCTGCCAATTGCATCGCATAAATCAGTTTCTGACATTGCTGAGCACTGAGAGACCATACCCACTCTGGTAGAATCTTGCGAGATGCGGCCATACTCAGATACAACCATAATTGGGGGTTCTGAATCGTACACAGGGTTTCATCCACCGTGAAGGTGTATCCAAGTTTGGCAAGAGCGGGAATGAGTGCATCTCTGACCTCCTGCTTGTATAGTCCAATCTCTACTTGATCCGCAGTCATCCTATTTACGATCCATATGCCGAAGAATGTAAGCCAAGCATCCATATTCATAGTTTCTTCGTTAGATGGCAAGATGAATTGGTAGTCGGGAACATCCCACATCGCATCTTTTTTATAGCGTACTTGTTTCCCAACAATCTCCTCTGCTGGAATCAATTGGTAGTCAGACCATAATCCGCTTTCTTCATTAGATGTCGACACATACATGCGATGGTTGTAGGTCACATTGAGATCAATGGCTTGATTCTTGATGTGGTACATCTTTCCATGGAAGTCAGGGAAGGACAGAACCGCCTTGGGATGCTCATACACAAGTCGCTCGCCGTGCAATGTTGCTACTTCATCCACCATAGTGACCTCCGCGATGGGTTTCCAACCATCCTTGGTAAGAACGTCATGGTCGCTAGTCAGACAGTGCATTTTGTCCGAAACCATATGCTTCAGCCGCTGGTAATACGTAGGTCCGATGAAGATCTCTGTATGCATCATCTCTCCTGTGCGTCCGTTGTAGAGAATCTCGTTGCCATATCTCTCCATGCCTGACTTCTCTAGTACCTTGGCAATGCTCTCTACCGAGCAATCCGTAAAAGGTGTAGAGTCACCATAGGATCCAATATGACAGCACGCTTTCCCCATGATGCACTCCATCAGTTGACCAATGGTCATGCGTGAAGGAATGGCATGGGGATTCATAATAATATCAGGAACCACACCTGACTTCGAAAATGGCATATCCTGCTGCAGATACGTCATTCCAATGGTTCCTTTTTGTGCGGCAAACCTCAACACTTTGCCATAATGTTGAGATGGACTGTATCTTAAGCGATCATCGTGAATTGCTAGTTCACTCACGCCCACTGCCGTGCAGTCTCTGAAACGGCATCTTCTCCCTAGCATAACGGGAGGAAGACACTCGCCTGCGGATTGCCCTATATACACAACCTTTTTACCATTGGGAAGTGGAATTATCACTGTTCCTCTTGCATGTTTCCACACGAGAGTGGTAGTTGTGTACTCTTTGGGAGGGGTTCCCGCAACAAGCAGTGTTGCAGCATTACGCTACTAGCACGGATTTTTGAAATCCGCACTGAGACCCGCTTGAATCTCGAAGCTACTTTATCTCCAACCACAGGCTTCCTGTATTTCCTCAGGCGAACCTTTGCAAACTTGTACGCCTCACTATTGATGCCCTCGTAGTTCATGTCGATATACCCTTCGTCATTCGCCTTCATGCTATGACTGGTATCCCTCGGATGGATCTGTCCATGAATCTTGTGCGGCATCACCTTGCCAATCAGCACATCGTTGCCATCCACATAGGTATTCTTGGGAACAAAGCCATCCTCTCCTAATTTGTCGTAGTTGTACGGTTTCATGTGCGCCGTCGTCGATGGGTCAGGCTTTGTGAAGATCTCCTCTTCTCCCGTACTATGATTCTTACTACATTGGTCTCTATAAGACTTGTAATAGGTGCTGGTAAACAATCCGCGATCCAGTGCGGACTTGTTGATCATCACCGAGTCTTCTTGGTTGATCTTTATCACACCATTATGGTGTGTCCAACTTTCATATTCACCACACTATTAACGTGGGTATGATGAAACTACTCATCAGACCCCATGTTACCATGGGGAGTAGACTATACCTTAAGCCGAATGAGAATATACTCAAACAGCCCACTCCCGTCTAGTCGTTGAACCTTCTCCCTTCTCGTAAAGAGGATGGGGAGCTTGGCTGCTGATTGTCCAGATCCCGCGTGCATTTTCACCTTTCCGACTTGGTTTCCCAGTCGCCAGACGGCACTTCCGCACCGTCCTTGGTAGCTCCGCGGTTCGAGCGGTCTTCTTCGCTCTCTGGAGGTTCCAGCAATTTGAGAGTGTTGCCTGCCACGTGCAGACTAGCCACAGCTTTTACTGTGACTGGGGCCCAACCATTGTTAACCCCGTGTGTGTCATGATCGCCACGATCGCATTGATTCCTGAAGGCAACTCATCCGTACAAGTGTACCTCGATAGCTTGGTGCGAACCAAGGGCTTCTGTGGGTAGTTCAGAATATGTGCCATCGTGTCAATCCTCTGATTGAAGTTGCTCATATACACTCCCACTGCCTGCTTTCCCATCGCACTGTTGCTCACCATGAAGCCATCTCCTCCAATGAAACTGTGGTTATCCGACTGAACTGTGATATCCGAAATCATACAATGACGCACATGTTGCGTCGAAGCCAATGGGACAAAGAGACTCATCGCCTTGATTTGCACCAGGCGATTCCACTCCTCCCATGTATACGTCTTCTCCCATCCCCAAGCACTTACTGCCTTCACATGACGCTCATATTCCTCCCTCTTCCTCCATTCCATCTGCTCCGTAGATTGATACGCAACCTCGATGTCCTCTTGCTTCAACCCCAGCTCTCCAAAGAGATGGTCAATAAACTGGATATGTCCATGACCACCCAAGTATCCGCGCAAGAACTCCAATTTCACCGAATTTCCAACCGAGGCAATCCACTTCGGTGTGCGTACCAAGAGATCTGCCTCCAGAGATTGCACCAACAATTGGAATCCATTATCAAAGTGTCCATACTCCACAAATCCTAGACGTTGGACATCATTCTCAAACATGACCTTGTCACTCTCCTTGTCAAACTTAGGACGCAATCCACGTGCACGAAGGTAGCCCACCACTCTGGATAGCGTATGCATCTGCCAACTGTCAGCACGAAGTGGCAACACACTGAGCTCCCGCAAACGATCGTCAACTCCTGAGACTCCCACCGTAGAAAGGATGAGCGTGTCATTCCTGTCTACATCAAATTTCCGAGGTGTAGGGAATACACCCAACAATGTACCTGCCGTAAACTGCCGCACATCCTTCCATCCTTCATTCGTCATGAACTTGTGATCTTGGGTAGCCATAATACTCCTTCCACTCGCCAAAGTAATCCGATACATGGGCTTCTCCGCAGGACGCACATACTGATGGATCACCGTGGTCGGCGAAGGAACCATCGTCATCGGATCAAAGCAAATGACTTGATCTCCCTTGCGAACATCCTTGATGGGCTTCCATGATCCATTCGCCATATAGACAGGCTCTTCCTCCCACAAGCACTGGTAACAGTTCCTAGGTGACTGATTGTGATCCGAGAAAGGAATGTTCGCAGCCAATACACCATTCATCAGACTCGGATGAATCTCACAGTGTGTGAACTTGGGAGGAAGTGTCGTTCCTTTCAGACCACGCATCAAGTCATTTGGGAACATAGAAATCATCGCATGGTCAATTTCCTCCACGTCCATATATTCAATCACACCTTCTTCATGCTCATCCAACGCCGCAACGAACTTGGTGAAAGGGCGACGATCCATGTACTCCTTCCAAGTGATTCCTTTCTCTTGTAGGATCTTCTGAATACGGAGAATCGGCGTTCCATCCTCTTGTTGATCCACAATATACATCGGGCGACACATCCTTCCTGCTTCGGTATTCACATAGAGCACTCCATCTTTGTGGTCCCATACCACCGCCGTAGTCGGAGGAATCGTACCCACCCTTTTGTGGTGCTTCAAAGAGGCGTAGATTCTCTGAGGATCCGTGGTGTAACCAATGATATCTCCATTGATCATCAACTCCACCGCATTCTCTGATCCCATTTGCTTCAAGAACTCCTTGGCTTGTTCCGCATTCAAGTGATCATTGTACAAGCTCACTCCCAAGTCTTGGATCACTTCACGCAGATGTGCACTGCTCATATTGATGGTCACATGGGTGCTCAATGCCATATTCTTTACCAGTCCTACCGCAGCTCCCTCAGGGGTCTCCGAGGGACAGATCATTCCGAACTGAGTGTTCTCCAACTTGCGAGGTTGCACCAATTTACCGTTCTTCTCCATGGGGGTGTTAATACGACGAAGGTGAGACAGAGTACTCAAATACGACATACGATTCAGCACTTGTGCCACACCTTGACGGATGTTTTGGAAGGATCCTAGGGTTTTCACACCCCAGTTTCCTGTCGACAATGCATACCGCAAACCCGTCTCCAACAATGTCTGCTTGAAGAAGCGATGAATATTAGTGGGAGTCACAATTTGCATGGGAGTATTGGCGCTTGCTCTCCAAAGGTTGAGCTCGCGCACAATAAGATTGCGCATCTCCTTGATCATCTTTCCATAACATTGACGGAACAATGTGCTGAACAAGACGCCAGGAGTATCAATCCTTTTGTGAATATACGAATCACGATTGTCATAGTCTACGTAGCCTAGATGAATCTTCAGCAACTTCCGTACCATATAACCGAGGTATAGCGCCTTCTTGCGGAAGGAACCACCTACGTGAGGTAGGAAATCCTGTTGAATGGTAGACCGTAGAATTTCCATAGCACGTGCAGGTTGCTCCAGATACTCACGAGGTGTACCCGTAGTTCCTAGCAACTTGAGCAACATCCGATGAGCTTCTGGGGCCGTATGGACATCACAAGCATCCTCCGCACATGCCATCAGCTCTGTCTTCAGGCGTTGATGTTTGAGATTCTCAGGATCCAACAAGATGTGATGCAGAATCTCATGATCTGTCTCCACTCCCAAAGCTCGGAACATCACAAAGAGGGGAATCTCCGAACGTAAAAACGACGTGTTGAGACGAATGACACGTCCCATATGATTCGGCTTTCCACTCAGATGCAAACTGGTCGTCTTGGGAGGCAGGAAGATACCATCAGGCATGGAACGAATCTCTGCATTTAGTCCATCTGCATTTCCATTGGGCGCAAAGACCAGAGTACGATTCTCACTGATGCGATCTTGACTGATGACGACCTTCTCGTTTCCATTGATGATGAAGTAACCTCCAGGATCATATCGACATTCGTTTTTGCCATTGCCCTCTCCCAAACCAGGCATCTGTGTGAGGATGCACGCCTTGCTCCGAACCATGATCGGAATCTTGCCAATGCACACACCTTGCACCGAGTTTTCATTGCGCTCCGTGACACCATCTGCATTCACAACTTCTGTGATGACATGAACGTCCACATATAAGTTGGCAGCATACGTCAGGTTGTTCATACGAGCAAGATGAGGGGTCATGGTGACCTGAGAACCATCTTGCCCGACAAAGATAGGCTTCCCCAGACTGGGTTGCAGAACATTCACATAGATCTTATATCCATAATCATTGATGTCTGTACGATAGTTGTGACAGACTTGGATCGGATTGAAACCTTGAATGATTTGCGGCAACTTCTTGTCGAGGAATTCATTGAAACTATCAATTTGATGACGAACCAGCGGATTGGAGCAGTCCGTGCCACCCCCTTGCATAAAGAATGCGTCTAGGATGTCCCAGGTAATCTGCTCCATGATGCGACTTAACAAGACATACAAATGTCGTACCTTTCAATTTTTTAAGTCGTAACCCTTATATGACTTTATAGCACAGTATGGTGTCTTTAGATTCCTTTTCACACTCGATAATGTGTGTTCAATTGAGAAAAAATTTTGCAAACAGAGTGTAAGTGAATCATGACGAGCTTTGTGCCGTTAGAAGATGATGCATCCTTCTCCCTCACAGGCTCGAATCAGAATTTAGTAGCAAATTTCACCAGCACGCTTGATTCCGTGTTGATCAAATATTATGCAGCCGAGAACAGCAATGTGGGATATATGATGGGTGTCAGCAATTTGGGCCCATCCGACCCACGATGGAATTTGGGTCGGCTTCAAACTTCCACTCAATCATTGTACGATCTCTCCCTCCACAATGGAAACGTAGGTATCGGAAAAACAACCCTTCCGCAATCCGCGTTGGATGTTATCGGGGATATTCGTCTCACGGGGGATATTATTACAGATCCATCTTCGACTCGAGCCATTCGATTCGCCAATGGAAATGTCGGTATTGGTACCTCTCCGACCACTCATTTTGATGTCCAAGGCAGCTCACGGATTTCCGATTCGCTCATGGTAGGAAACCATTTCACTGTCAGTAATGTCACGGTTCATTCGTATCTCACCGTCACAGATACCATCGTTACCAGCAACATTCAAGTCCTCGGTGACCAATTTACGATTGACTCCGTTCACGCGAGTAATCTGACCATTGATAATCTAGATGCCCCAGGTCCAGCACTTCGTGTCTATCAAAAAACCGTCCAAAATCAAGGTGTGATTGCTTCCTTTCATGACTTTGATGTGAATCCTGTGGTTCCCATTATGATCATCGGAGATGGTGGCAATGTAGGTATCAACACGTCTCAAGCCTATCACCCATTGCATGTCGTTGGAAATATTGTGACGACCAGCACCTTCCGTTCCTTGGTTTCTACAGGTACTTCACCGTTGAATGTGGCCAGTCGGACTTTGGTTGCGAATCTAAACGCCGAGTTGCTTTCAGGAGAGAATGCAACTTACTTCCTGAATGCCACCAATCTCAGTGCAGGTACATTAAATGTGAATCGCCTTCCAGCTTCAGGAGTTACAAGTAATAGTTATGGTTCTTCGTCGTTCATTCCTATTATCACCGTGGATCAAACAGGCCGTATTACAGCTGCTTCCAATGCCAATGTGAACATTCAAGCCAATAGTGTATCAGGTTTAGCCACAGTAGCTACATCGGGGGACTATAATGACCTGTCGAATCGTACCTTTGTCCTCAATGCAACGGATGCATATTACTTGGCAGGAAATGTAGCGATTGGTCACAATCTCCCGTTGACGCCACTCCACATCATCAACTCCTCAGATGATGCACTCCTCCGTATTTCAACTCCCAATGGTCCCACCACAGTGACTGGAATCGAGATGATTGAGGACAACAACGAACAGGTGGGTGCACGCATGATTTATAAGACCTCCGAAGAAAGAGTATATATTGAATCCTTGCATGCAGGAGGCCCGCAACGACGGGTGACCATTCAACGTGCCGATGGAAATGTAGGTGTTGGAACAACCACCCCAATTGCTCCGTTCCATGTTCAAGGAAACATGTATGCTTCTGGTTCGATTGAAACAGGAGGATCGTTGATTGGAAATATCAATGCAGCCAACATAACCTCGGGTTTGTTGGACTCAGCGCGTATTCAAACATCAGGAGTGACTCCAAATACTTATGGATCTGCGTCGGTAGTGCCTGTTGTCACGGTCAATGACAAAGGACTTGTTACCTCCGTGGTGAATACCACCGTTGCGATCTCCCATACCGCAGTATCAGGCTTGGCATCTTCAGCCACAACGGATACAACCAATGCAACCAACATCACCACAGGAACTCTTGCAGCCAGTCGCTTGGCCACTTCAGGGGTGGCTGCAAATACGTATGGTTCTGCAAGCGTAGTTCCTGTATTGACCGTGGATACCTATGGTCGTATAACATCCAGTACCAATACATCCATTGCGATTACCGCAGGTGCTGTATCAGGATTAGCAACGGTTGCCACATCAGGCAATTACAATGATCTTACCAATACTTCATTTATACGGAGTGGATCTCATGCGTATTACACTGCAGGTAATGTTGGTTTCGGAACGGCCACTCCTGGAGCGAAAGTTCATGTGTATGCGCAAAACAGTCCTGCATCCATCTTGATTGAGGGAAATACGGAGGGGTCGTCTACCACAAATTCGACCAACTTTATCCGTTTCAAGGAATCTCAAGGATCTACGGTCAATGATACCTTTGGACTTGCATGCATGTTTGATGGTACTGCCAACAAGTTCATGGTCACAGGCTCCACATCCAATGTAAACCCAAGTGCCCTAGATGCCAAATGGACCGTGTTGATGGATGGGAATGTGGGAATTGGAACCACATCTCCCGCCGATAAGCTTGTGGTGCAAGGGAATACAAACATTATTGGATCAATCTATCAAAATGGGACGACTGTGATGGATTCGGTGACTTCATTGTTAAATAGTAACGTATTGCCTCCTACGGGAGTCACTACAGGATCTTATGGTGCTGCCAACTCTGTATCTACGTTTACAGTGGATGCAAGTGGGCGCATCATGACCGCCACCAACACTGCGATTGCCATTGCAGCAGGCGCAGTTTCAGGGCTTGCAAATGTAGCTACATCAGGAGATTACAATGATCTCTCCAATCGTACGTTTATCTTGAATGGTACGAATGCCTATTATACTGGTGGGAATGTGGGTATTGGAACAATGTCTCCTACAAATCGCTTGTCGGTAGGAACAGGATCAGGAGATACTGTGAGCTCGATCAAACTTAATAGTGCGGATACGGCGAGTCCTATGGCCAAAATCATACTGACCTATTTGGATAGTGGATCTCGTATTTCTCATTCTACAGGATGGAATGTGCATCATTATGCGGGGGAAGGAAGTTCTACTTCAGGAGCATTCCGTTTCTATATGGGGACAGGGGTGGTCAATACATACAGTGAGAAGGTATCTTTCATATATAATGGAAATGTGGGTATTGGCAGTACGCAACCGACGGCATTGCTGGAAGTTGCGGGGAATATGAAAGTAGCTACATCGGTTTCGGCAGCCACTTTCAGTGGAGAGGGGGCAAGTTTGTCCAACTTGAATGCTTCTGTAATCACTACAGGGACGTTGGATGCCAACCGTTTGGCCACCTCTGGAGTGACTGCCGATGTGTATGGAAGCGCTTCGGTAGTTCCTGTCATTACGGTCGATACCAAAGGGCGTGTCACCTCAGCAACCAATACATCCATTGTGATTTCAAATACATCGGTTACAGGATTGGCGGCTTCGGCTACCACGGATACAACGAATGCAACCAACATCACAGCGGGAACATTGGATGCAGCTCGTTTGGCGGTATCGGGGGTCGTGGCGAATACCTATGGATCTGCAAGTGTAGTGCCCGTAATTGCGGTAGATAGCTATGGTCGTATTACATCTTCGACGAATACATCGATTGCCATTGCCGCAGGCGCAGTTTCAGGGCTTGCAAATGTAGCTACATCAGGAGACTACAATGACTTGAGTAATAAGAGTTTTGTGGTCACTGGATCCACGGCTTATTACACCTCTGGAAATGTGGGTATTGGAACAAGCAGTACATCGAGTCAACTTCAAGTATATAGTTCTACAACCGACAACACGGATCCTGCGACAATCTTTATCAACAAGAACACTGCGCGTACGAGCATTCAGACATGGAATCATGCCAACAACAAGTCGTCAACAATTTTGGGAGCAAATACACATCGGACAACGTCAGGAGATACGGTGTTGTATAACACCGCGGCTTCTTCGGTAGGATGGCAATGCTTGTTTGGCACGGAGACGGATTCCTTCCAAATTGATCGCTACACAGCAACAAATACCTATTCACGCACGCTTCATATGAACTCTGCGGGCAATTTGGGTTTGGGAAACATTACCAACCCGATGAGTCTTCTGAGCGTGAATGGAGGAATCGCTATTGGAACCTATGCTACTTCGAATGCAGCTCCAACGAATGGTATGATTGTATCTGGAAATGTGGGCATTGGTCTCACGACCACCACAAATGGTTTGGATGTTTCGAGTGGTGTTGCCATTGGTTCATATGCAGGCGTGGATACAGCATCAGCGGGTAGTTTGATTGTCTCGGGGAACATTGGAATTGGAAATGCAAATCCTTCAGAAAAACTATATGTGACTGGAAACATCACGGCGACGGGATTGGTGACATGCAGTAACATCATTATCACGGGAGAAACGACTGTGATCAATACGACTCAGTCGAACACGGATCAGTTCTTTATTACCAACACAGGAACAGGTCCAGCGTTGCAGGTGACCCAAACGGGGGCTCAACCAGTGATGTATGTATATGATGATAACACGATTGCGCTTGCAGTCGCAGATGGTGGATATGTAGGAATTGGAACAACCAATCCAGGATATGAGCTGGATGTACAAGGAGATGTGAACTTTACGGGATCATTGTATCAGAATGGGGCTCTTTTCATTTCGGGTACCAACGCATCTGAGATCTCCTCGGGTACATTGTCGGCGGATCGTTTAGCGACTTCAGGAGTGATTGCGACCACGTATGGGTCTGAAAGCATTGTTCCTGTCTTCACGGTAGATTCCAAGGGACGTGTAACATCAGCAACCAACACTTCCATTGCTATTTCTGTAGGAGCAGTATCAGGGTTGGCTCCTTCCGCGACTACCGACACGACGAATGCAACCAATATTACTTCAGGAACATTATCCGCATCCCGTTTAGCTGTTTCGGGAGTGGTCGCAAGTACATATGGATCGGCAAGTGTGGTACCAGTGACGGTCGTAGATACCTATGGACGAGTGACTTCAGTGACGAACACATCGATCGCAATCAATGTGGCAGCGGTATCTGGATTGGCTTCATCTGCGACAACCGATACGACGAATGCGACGAACATTACTTCAGGGACATTGAATGTGGATCGTTTGGCGGCTTCAGGGGTGACGGCGGCGTCATATGGTAGTGCAGCATCTGTGCCTGCGATTGTGGTGGATGCCAAGGGTCGTGTGACATCTGCAACCAACACAGCGATTGCTATTTCGGTGGGTGCAGTGTCAGGGTTGGCTCCTTCCGCAACGACAGATACTACGAATGCAACGAATATAACATCAGGAACATTGGCATCTACTCGTTTAGCGACATCGGGTGTGGTAGCAAGTACATATGGTGATGCGGCGACGGTGCCAGTGGTTACGGTAGATACATATGGTCGTGTGACTTCAGCGTATACGGCTCCTATTGCGATTGCATCATCTGCGGTATCAGGATTAGCTGCATCCGCAACAACAGATACTACCAATGCGACGAACATCACGTCAGGAACGCTGGCATCAGGACGTTTGCCAACTTCGGGGGTGAGTGCAAATACGTATGGATCTGCGAGTGTTGTGCCTGTGATTACAGTGGATACCTATGGTCGTATTACATCATCGACAAATACATCGATTGCGATAAGTGCGGGGGCGGTTTCAGGGTTGGCGAGTGTAGCTACATCAGGAAGTTATGCGGATTTGTCGAATCGTCCTTTCATCATTCAGAGTGCGGATGCATACTATAGCCCGAGTGGAAATGTGGGAATTGGCACGACGCAGCCCACGACAAAGTTGCAGGTAGCGGGGACTGTGAAGGCAACGGCTTTTGTGGGAGATGGAAGTGGTTTGACGAACATGGCGGCGACTGCATGGGCGAAGACAGGTACTTTGTTGTATTATATGGATGGAAATGTGGGAATTGGAACGACGACACCAGCATATGCATTGCATGTGGAAGGTAAGATCTTTGCGACCGATAGTATTACGGCATATTCAGATCAACGTGTAAAAACAAATGTACATACGATTGACAATGCGATGGAGCTTGTGAATAGACTACGTGGTGTGTCGTATGATCGTATAGATACGAAGAATCACGAAATTGGTTTGATTGCGCAAGAGGTTGCGGAGGTGATACCTGAGGTGGTGACGACGGCATCAAATGGTCAGTCGGTGGCGTATGGCAATCTGGTGGCGGTGTTGATAGAGGCGGTGAAGACGTTGTCCAAGAGAGTGGAGGAACTTGAGAAAAGAATGTAGCTACAATTTTGTGACAAGTTTAAGATTTTATTTTTGGAGATCTTTCATCTTTTGAAAAGTTCATGGAACCCTACACAGATTCTTTCTCTCCCGATGTAGCTACACATTTCCCTGCAAAAAGGATTTAAGGACACAAGCATATTTTAATGTTTGTAGGGAACATGAATGGTTCAACGATGTAGCTACAAGTTTGTGACAACTTTAGGATCTTCTTTCTCTACAACTTTCAACCATTCAAACGTTTATTCCACCCATCACACATTCTTTCTCTCCCAATGTAGCTACAAAAAATGTAGCTACAAGTTTGTGACAACTTTAGGATCTTCTTTCTCTACAACTTTTAACCATTCAAAAGTTTATTCCACCCATCACACATTCTTTCTCTCCCAATGTAGCTACACAAAAATGTAGCTACAAGTTTGTGACAACTTTACGATCTTTTTTTCTCTACAACTTTCAACCATTCAAAAGTTTATTCCACCCATCACACATTCTTTCTACACAAAAATGTAGCTTCAAGTTTGTGACAACTTTAGGATCTTTTTTCTCTACAACTTTCAACCATTCAAAAGTTTATTCCATCCATCATACATTCTTTCTCTCCCAATGTAGCTACATTTTCTCATCCTTTTTGTTAGGTATGCCAGAAGCACCCGAAGTTGCTTACTTGACCCATTATCTTCATACGCATGTCAAAGGGAAACGGATCTCTTCTGTCAACATTGCAAAAGGTCGATATGTAACTCATGGCGCTCCCGATCACTTTCATGCATTTGTAAACGACCTGCCCATGACTCTTCAAAAGGTGGAAAAGAAAGGTAAGGTCATTCTACTTCATTTTAGCAAAGGTTGGCACATCGTATCGAAACTCGGTCTTACAGGATGGTGGTACGTCTCAGGAAGTCAACCCAATTGGCTAAAAGGATCACATAATATCGAATTCACATTTGGAGCACACAAGTCATTGATGTACCATGACACCTTATCGTATGGAACATTGACCTTTACGCAAAGTGCAGAGTTTGTACATAAGCAGATGGAACGATTGGCGCCTGATGTTAGCACAATCCGTCTTGAGCAACTTCTCGACAGAATAGAGAACAAGCATATGTCTCAGAAACAGATGGAAGACGTTCTTTTAGATCAAACAGCGATTGTATCAGGTATTGGCAATTATATGAGATCGGAAATATTGTATGAGGCCAAGATCTCTCCAAAACGTCGGATAGATTCTTTATCAAAACCAGATTGGATACGGTTTTTAGAAGCTGCGCAGAAAGTTCACAGACGTAGTCTTCAAGCAATGCAAAAAGATCGTTATAAAGATGCAATGCAAGTATATAAACGTAAAGAAGATGTAAAGGGAAACGTAGTGGAGAAGTACACATCTCCGCGGAATCATAGGACAGTGTATTGGGTCCCGTCGTTGCAGAAGTAAGATGAAATTTGTAGCTACATCTGAATGAACAGAATCTATGTTTGGTTTTGTGCATTGTATAAGTCAATAAAAAATGTAGAGAAATCCATAGAAATGTCAGAAAAAATGTAGCTACATCTGGATGAAAAAAAACATGTATAAAAGAGTAATGAGTCAGAAGTCGCCCGACGCCCATTTGAAAAAGATTGAGCAGATGACACAGCGGTTTATGAAAATGGATATGAAAGATATACGGAAATTACCCGAGTATAAATCGATACCAACGTACTATTCAAAGTCAACTATGACAAAAGCGGAACTATGTCTGTTCATGGCTAGATACAAGGTTGTGTCCGATATGAAAACTTAAAAATGTAGCTACAAGTTTGTGACAACTTTGTTTCATTCTTTCTCTCTACCTTTCATCTACTGAAAAATTCTTCCCCACCAACCCACATTCTTTCTCTCGCAATGTAGCTACATTTTCCTGCAAAAAGGATTTAAGGACTTGAGTATATTCTTTATATTGGCGACAAGCTCCGCAAAGTCGCGGAATCCCCTCTACTTCCGCTTTTGGATAAACGAAAATATAACAAGGATCATCAACGCAAAAATCACCCACCCCGAGATCCATCCACCCATGCGTCTCTTACGACGTCCACGTATTCCCCGAAACTCTTCTGCTTGCATTTCTTCTTCTATCTATATTACAGAATGAAATACGCGTCCAGCTCCCTCTTACAAACCCTACAAGGTGGTGCTCCTAAGCGCGGACTCTCTACATCCTTCGCATCTCTCTGGAAACTCAAAAGCACATTCATGATGCAAACGTTTGCATTGTTCTTCACACAATTACTCATCACCTACATCATCGTCACACAACTCCAAAAATCAGATAAGTTCCACTCCTTCGCAACACAACATAAGATACTCTTCTTCTTGCTCTCTTTCATCCTCCCTATCCTTATCATCATTATTCTCGCATTTGTTCCCATGCCCATTCCCCTCAAACTTCTCCTCTTCACCGCCTTCTCCGCCTGTTTCGGTATCTCTCTCGCTTACCTCAAGAAATACATGACCCCTGAAGTCGTCAAGGCCGCTCTCTTAGGATGTATCGGTATCTTCGTCGCCATGTTTGCTGCTGGTCTCCTCTTAGTACTTCTTGGTGTCAACCTCTGGTGGCTCGGAATCATCCTCCTCCTCGCCTTGATCGGCTTAATCATCGCTTCCATCGTTTTCATGTTTATCGATGAGTCCAAAAAATCCGTTCGTATCAAAGCCGCCATCGCCATCTTCATCTTCGCCTTGTTCATTATGTATGACACAAACCAAATACTACAACGTGATTACTTCGGTGATATCGTCACCGCTGCCCTCGATTACTATCTTGATGTCATCAATCTGTTTATGAACTTCGTACAATTCTTCATGGCCAGTGACTAAAACCACCAGATCCATCTTTGTAAACCTATATAGACATTACCCACCAACATCATCATACGCATCACCCCTTGATACATCATAAAAATGAATACACGACCCCAATACATTATTTTTGCATACTTCAGGATCCCTTAAGCCTGATTCTCTGCCCATGTCACACGTGCAGACACCAAATAAGGCGATGTAGCACTCACACCCGTCGTATCCAAGCATACTGCAGCAATAGTCAGCACATCAGGACCATCAGGGTATACTCCATCTCCTCCTTGGATGCAATTTCCCAATGACAATAGATTGGTGAGATCATACGATGTTACTGTACTTGTACGCTTTCCAGCAGAGTCTTGAGAGCCACCTGCGCTACGATAACTGAAAACGGTCAGACCATCCTGCACTCTGTCTCCCTTCTGATGATACACAATCTGACTCAAACTGGGTGAGGTTGCATTCACCCAATTACGGTTATCCAAGTATCCATTCAAGATAATCCGAATCTCCGTATCGTTGGTAGCCATGATATCCACGCTCTTGGTGCGCAATTGCATTCGGTTGATCAACTCACGTGTTCCTACAGGTCCTGTTACCGATGAATCTACCGAGGGAGCCAGACGAATACTTACCAAAGGAATCAAATTGGGCACCAAATCGGTCGTTTCACCAAAGGTATACGTGCGAGTAGTGGCTGTCGCTGTAGGTTGTGTGCTCAAATATACAACACCTTTGGTCGCAGGATTTCCCTTCTGCGGCACCGCCAGGGTATACGTATTCGCCAACAAGTTGAACCCACTGACCTTGGTACCTGAACGAATGTTCTGTACGTTGGAATACGCATTTCCTGTGGTTCCTGTTGTGGTAATACTGTAGGCAGTCACGTTCTGTTGGGTCGATGGATCATACACGGTTGTAGCCACACGATCCGTCGTCAAAATATCGGCCACAATCTGAATCGTATCTCCATTGGTATATCCCAACACGTTCGCTGAAGCGGTAAACAGATAGGCCTTATCATCATCATACCTTCCATCCATGATAATTGCAGTACCCCAGTGCAACAAGCGAGGAACCCACGTAGGATTGCCAATATTCTGCACCTCATAACGCCCAGGAAGGTTACCACTTCGGAAATAAGCTGTCGTCTTCTGATTGTTGTGAATAAACTCATGGCAATACCGTACGATACCTTCTTGGTCCTTGAATCCATATCTAATTTTACCTGCACCATACCAACTGTAATCCAAGTAAATCATATGAATCTTGTTTTTATCCAGTACAAATCCTGTGGGCCCGCTTCCATCACATGTATCCAAATTCCATGAACTCTGTTCAGCACGTGTATCGGTTGTCACACTGATCATCACATTCTCTTCCGTGATTCCACGGTACGGAGGCTGGACATAGAAGGCATTATCACTTTCAATATACACCACTCGATATGACATTCCACGGATAACAATATATTGTCCTACAGTCAACTGGCTTGAATATGATGTATTCGTGTCCGCAGATTTCGTGACGTATTGACTGTTGAAAATAACATTTGCAAGTCCTGACAACTGTTTCACACTATCACGACGCACACAGTACATGTTTTGGCCATCATACTCAATGAACATTCCATTTTGATCGTCAAACATGCCTCCACGAAGACGGCTTCCCGTCCAGCCATTCACTTTCACTGTGGGATATCCACCACATACCGTCTCGACAGGTGTATTCAATAAAGTATATTGGAATGTATCTACCGTGGGAGTTGCAGTCACAATATACACACCTGTCCAACCTGTATTGTTGTATGCAGATACAGAATTCTCAATAGTAATCGATAATCCGACCGTCAAGCGATGTGGCTTTCGGGTACGTCCTGTCGCCGTGGTTCCTGAACGACTTAGATAATCAATATCTATCGGCGCAGCGAAATTCACTGACAAAGAACATTGGATACCCTTACCTGGTTGGTAACGGAAATACCGTCTTGTTTGACGTGTAATACGAGCGTCGGGATTATTGGAAGGAACAATCTCGGCTCCACCATCATGAGCGCGGTGATACACATACCCATCTGTAAAAGGATACAATCCTGACGTGATAAGGTAGTTCGCATTTGTAAGTGATGCCGTGGGAAGTGTGGTTAACTTGATCTTGGTACTACTTTGAATCTCCTGAATCGGAACTTCTAATACAGAGCCCAAAGGGAGTGATTGGATAGAACTCGATGTAACCGTTACACCCGAAATGTTCACACGGGTCGCAGCACTTCCTGCAGCCGCCAGAGCAGGTGTGCGATGTAGCCCAATCACCGTAGAGCTCGAAACTTCTACATAATACACAAAGTTATTCAAGATGTTGGCAGTGCTATTTCCAACAAAACGAACACCTTGACCTGTTGTAAAAGGATGCGCATCAATTTCAAGATAATTGTTCGCCGTCTGAAGAGCATTGATCACATATGTCGAAGTCGCTGCAGGAGGATTCACCACACGGAACACATCACCGTATTTGAAATAGGACAAGAAGTTCACGTTGGATCCTGTAATCACTTGGGTAATGTTACTGGTCGTCACAAAACCTTCTCCGAATACCTCACCTCCGATGGACGTGAACGTCAAAGTATGACTGATACCAGACCCTTGCGAAGTAAAGTCGATGGGAGTTCCAGCAATCGCATTTGCACGTGTGCTTGCCAACTTAATACTCGTAGTATCTACACGAATGACATAGTAAGTCGTTCCACTTACCAATCCACCAATTGTAGTACCACCGCCATTGCTATAAATCACAGGGGCACCCGTGATCTGCTTGTGAACGGCATTGCAACGTATGGTGTTTGTAGACATATCCACTTGTTGCTCAGGGGCAAACGTAATCACATTGCGGAAAACTTGTGCATTCGCATTCATGGTAAAGCTCGTGATCGATGGAATCGTCGCAATCTCGTAGAAACTGCCATCCGATGAATCCTCCAACGTGGTCACATTCTGTATACCTGTTCCTGGAGTCATCGAAATCGCTGTCAATGGACTCAATGTCGCCGAAAGCTGGAATGTAAATCCTGAGGCATTCATAATGTAATATGTCGTTCCGCTGGACAAACCACTTACTGTGGCACCCCCATTATTATTATAAACTACCGCCATTGTGTTATACAGGTTATGCTTTGCAGTTGTGGTGATCGTGGTTCCACTCACGCCTGTCGCGGCATTGAACTGAATTGTACGACGACCTGTCGTATTTGTGAGAGAGAATGCGGTGTTGGATGAAAAACCATGAGGACTTAAGGTCGTCACAGTAATCGTCGAGGACGCCGCCTCATTGGTCACGATCGACTCAATCTGATCCATGGTGAACTTTGTTCCTTGATATACCAAACCTGGGTACAATTGAGACGTATTGGCATCATACAAACTTCCTGTAATTGTTTGTTCGTATTTTGCTCGATACACAAACGTAGTACTACTCAGCACCTTGGAAACACAGAAAGATCCCTCTGCGGTCACACTCTTCAATCCTAAGATGAAGAAAGGAGAACCATCAATGAATCCATGGGCAGATACAGTTGTGACATACACATATGGTGTATTGATGGTTGTTGTAACGTTGGCCAATGTGATGGGTGTATCACCGCTTCGACTGAAAAAGGTTGGGATGTTGTTCACTGTTTGCAATGTCTCCCACTTGGAACTCTGAAGACCATACTCAAAATCAGTATCAATCAATGACTCGGGAGTACTCACACGAAACTTACTTACCGAGTCGGTAAATGTCTGATAATCCAAGTCCGAACGCTTCAAAATGCTTTGGACTATTGGGGTGGCCATCTATCATTCTCGTATATATATTTTTCATTCCCTATGCGCGCACGATGGCTACCGCATACTTATTGACCATATCAATCACATGTTGTTTCACTGCAGTAGATAGCCATTGTTTATGGAACGTTGTCTCGTAAAAGTCGTGTGACACATCCGTATGCATACGTGATGTAAACACATCCCCTCCTGGATGACGATGCATCCATTCACCCACTTCAATGACGGTAGTCACCCCTGTTTGAGGATGACGCAATGTGACCCATGCATAGGAGGGAAACTTTTGTTTCAATGTGTTCAGCTCCTGCCGACTGAGCACATTCTTCCTCGCCCTCAACCAGGCTTTCGCTGCATTCTCCCCTCCCCCCATGCGCACAATCTGTGGTATAACATCATCCACTGATTCCAATGCTCCTTCTATCCACCCTTGGTGCTTGCAAAATGCCTCTCCCACCACAAAGAACTTGGTATCCTTTCCTAGCAAATGTTGTATATCAGAATACGATCTCTCTGAATCTACCCCTTCCTTCCACATATGGACCCCTTGTGGCCAATAATAGGACTCTACCCATTTTGTAGGAGGTACTGGAATATCTGGGAATACAACTTGCAGCTGTTTTAACACCTCCTTCTGAAGTTGCTTTGTACCACGATCGGCTATCTTCTTCCAATGGTCCGCATATTTCGTGTCACTGTAAGACACCATTGCCACACCATGCTTTTTGTCGACAGGAATAAATTGGCGAATCGGATGATGCGTCGTCATAGGTACTACCTTCGAAAACCATGGTTCACTGAACCCTCCATATATACGATGCAAGGGCACTGGAGCCACTTGATCCAACAACGTTTGATGTTTCTTTTGAATCATTTTCAATGCTTCTAATTCCGTCTTGGGAAGAGCACACACTACACAGTTTCCATAATATCGACGTGTACGATTGTTTTCATCCACGGCAGAAACAATCATGTATTCCCCATGCATTTGTATATTGGTCACTCGTGTATTCATGTACATCGTTCCATACTTTTCATATATACTTTGCTGTAGTCGATGAATCAACTCACTGAGTCCTTCTTTGCATCCATAAAAGGTACGACTGCTGAAATCATGTTGGAACATGTCGACTCCATCCTTTGCATTCACTAACTGAAATTCTGCATCATACCCAAATGCTTGTTGTAGCTCCTTGGCATTCTTCGGCCCCAATACGGTAACACAAAGACGTTGAAAGGTCATATTACGCAATGTAATTTCAGGCATTGTACGAGCTGCTGCAAGAACCATGGCAATCCATTTGTTGGCTGGGTTACGATGACCATTGAAAGAGAAAGATGGAGAGAGTCGATATTCATGCAGACCAAATATATGTAAGAGGTTACGTACTCTTGTATGGGTTGCGTGAAAACGACCTGCACCTGCCTCCCATTGCATGGGTGGGTGATATATCGTACGTATGCGTCCACCACAGGTGGCGGCTTTTTCAAGTAAGAGAACCGTGCATCCTCGTTGAAGACATTGCCATGCGGTGTACAGACCTGCGATTCCACCACCGATCACAATAACATCCCAACCACCAGAAGAATGATTTTTCATCTGGGTTCTATTGTAGAGATACGAAATTATGCGCCTGACTTGGACGTTATTCCTTCTTCTTATGTCGGCTTGTGTTCTCGGCGTGATTTATCATGTAGGACCTTCTTCCGAAGGGTTCCATGATTATCCATCTGTTGAAGAATCCATCATGCGTCTATATGAACAAGTTCTTCAACGTCAACCTACTGCACAAGAGCTCATCCAAATTCAGCGTGATATTGAAGATGACAAAATCACCATGGTGGGATTGCGTGAGCGACTCATGAACTCCGATGAATACGCTCGCAACATGAAGCTACAAACCAATGCATTGAATCCTGAAATGGAGCGCATGATCTATCAAACCAAGCTTCTCAACGAAATTGCAAAGATCTACCAGGAAGAACGGAAGGAAGTCATCCCCCCTCGTATGGTCCTTCCTCTACGCGATATTTATGCATCTTTGAACTACAACCCCAATGCTCTACGTGCCCTCTTGCGTTCTCAACAATATGTTCGTTTTGAACAAGATGCCAAACGGGATGCGGGTCTCAGCAAGGAAGCGATCATGGATCTTTATGCGAAATCCTTTGATCCTGTCGCGATCACACAATCTGCAGCTGTGATTGCTGCTACATCCACCGATGTCAGCAAAACTCTTCCTCCTTCTGCCGCGACCGTCGCAAAAGAGGAATCTGCAAAAAGAACACAGAATGCTTCTGTTGCTGAACTGAATGCTGCTTCCAATCTCCTCCTTGCCACCTTCGCCAAAGTAGCTACCGAAGCAGCAGCCGCACAGCAAGCTCCCAAAGGTACGGATGTCAATGCCTCCTCCGTCAGCCGTGGCATCCATGATACCGATATGAACTCTTCTCAATACATCCAAAAAATGCATTCAGGTGGCTTTGATGTCCATCAAAACAATATCGTACAAGTACCAATGCCAAACAAAGGACAAATGGTACTACGTCCTGAATACAAATGGTCCGTTCCTCAATCCCGCGCTCCTGTGTGCAATACACTCAATCAAAAACCCCTTGTACAACCTTTGATGAACAACTCAGAACTCTTGCTAGGTACTCCTCTCGAGGATGCACAAGATACAGCTGTAGGATCGATCATGCCTAAGTTCGACTATAAAGAGTTCGTAGAGGTTCCCAACAACAATACCACTGCTTCGACTTAAGAATTACCGCGCTCCTTTTTTTAATGTGTACGAAATGAAACATCGTCATCTCAACTTATTAAACCAAATCTATGTCCCGAAAGGGCTTGACAGTCATGTTCCACTTCCCATGTGTCCACGAGAAGAAATTGCATGTCCCTATAAGCTTCTCGCATGCACACTTGAAAACATATCCTGGGATCCTATCGAGCTTCATGATATTCCAATGCAACGTACTTGGATTACTTGGCGCAAGTCCTTCTATGAAGGACAAGTGACCACTTTGGGATTTTATGTTTGTGTAGAAGATCCTGCCATGTTTCAAACAATCCCTATACACGGAACGTCTGCAGAGATGCATGCATGGTTGACTCGATGGAGGAAACAATATTTTATCATCACTTGCCCCGTGTTTATGGATCATCATCAACATGGACATGAGATGTTTGGAGTAGGAAATACCTATGGCGCTTTCAATGCTCCTTTCTTCCCTCTCGTCGACTTGTGCCATCAACTCATCACGATTCATTCCTATACCATAGGAAATGCCCTTACCCTTGCTCTTGCATTACATCGAACGGGATATTGGTCTCATCATGATTTATATGATGCCTTGGAACGTGCATTCCTATGTGAATATATGCCATACATACAACCTGTCCCCATACCTTACATACCCTTCTTTGTAGACCATGTGGTACCTCATATATGTGATCATGCAAAGTATTACGCGGTGATGGGAAAAGACCCTGCGCATTCTTCCATCTATCATCTCTTATCCACCGTGGATGAACCTGACGCTGAACCGCCTTATATAGAACAAGTACATATCATGGCCCAAGAAACTTCGCTGATCACGAATCCTGTGGTAGCTTCATTCCCATTCCATAAACCTGGTCCGAACACGATCCGTACTATGTTTTACACACCCTCGATGGATGACGATGATGTCGCATGCTATGATCTTGTAGGGTTCTTTCAAAGTATGGTACGAAATAAACGGGCATGGAAATGGTGGATTGCCCATCGTCGGGCGATCTGGAATCTCATCTTTGAACGTCAAGAAGGAACCATGAACGAAAAGATTCAATATATACTTCAAGCATTATTCCATATATATGACACAGGCTCTAAGAAAACATTGGCTTATTCACGTGTTCGTGCATTATGGAAAGATCTATGTATGCAAATCCATACAGAAGATATTCAAAAGTGGTTTCATCGACATGTGCAAATTTGTTGGTTGGTTCATCATCTGCAACAACGAGATGTCGAAGTGCGCATGCAAGTATTTCATTGTCCTGTCGCATTCCTAAAAGATCTTGAAACATTTCATCAAATTGATATTTGTTCTATCTGTGGTTCCAATATACTGACGTCGTATGGCCCGATTGTTTCTATGATTCTTCAAGAACATGGTATTTCGTTCCATGAACATACACAAAATGTGTACCGTGTGCAGATCTCCTTGTCCACTTTGATGAATACATTTGGAGATACATCCTACAATATTTGGAAAAAACAATTGGATAAACGCGCTGCATGGCGTCTTCATGTATTAAAACAAGCGTTCATGGTTCCCACCATCCCACGATTAGATGAAAATCATGGTGCGACCATTCATTTAATTATGGATGACTTCTACAGGAATCATCCTCAGCAACTCTATGTTCTATAACTTAGGGAGGGGGCATTGCACAGTTGCAACCACCTCCTGCCTTCCACCCACCACGACGTCCTTTGCTGCTCATGTTGGGAAACTTGAAACCACCATTCATGACAACCAATAGTCCGATCACGACAAGAATCGCAATCAATGTAGCTACAATCATGCACAACTTTTTCTGCTTTGTTTTTTGTACTTCTTCGTCTGTCATACTATACAGAAAGAAGATATCCAATATTGAATAGAGATGGATTGTACGAGTCCTATAGAACAAGATGGGAATCTGTACGAAATACATCATTGGACATCTGTAGACTCATCCACCGTGCATAGATTTCCAGAGGGGTTTCGTATCTTTCCTGATGACTCCATCAACACCGTACTCATTAAAATCGCTGTGTTGCTCGGAAAAACTACCATTCCTTATGCGTGGACTCGACGAACACCTTTGTTGTTTCATGTAGTCCCTGGAACCGCGTGGTCAGGATATCACGCCAATCCTTGGAAAGCGAAAGCAGGTGACTTCTCTTCTCCCACGTTACAATTCAAAACCCATAATCTTATTGGAGACCATCACCGAATCAATGTCGTATTTTTTGAAGACATTGCTTCTCTGAAACTCCCTATGGATGCTTACTTTCCCAAGATAGATACGAAGGTCCCAACACGGACAGAACTGGATAAGCAAGACCAATACTTATATGCTTTGTGGAATGTTCCCCTGCTCGAACACCAGGCCATTCAACGAAAAGATGGACCTTGCACGTATACACGTGCCGTATATCAAATGATCCCTGGCAATGGAAACCCTCGACTCACTCTGTCCGAAATCTTCCAAGGTTTTAATACCACTCCACAAATACCCTTTGCTCAATGGTGTTTCGACAATGCACACATTCTTTATAAGGTGTACAAAAACCACACCATCCCCGAGTCCAAACTCGCCCTGTGGACTAGCGCGCCGAAAGTCGAAGAGGGAGGCTTTGTGTTATACAGCCAGGTCACAGGAGATATCTATGCGCGCATGCATGTCAATCCCAAATTTGAGTGCATTATTACGTATCATATGGAAGCTCGTGATAAAGTTCCATATTCTCTCATTCATCAACATGTGTCTTTCTTACAACAACATTGGATGAAAGTAACCACGCAGAAGTATATCTTGTCTGAACGTGAAGTGGCTATTCGCACTGAACTCAATGTAAAAGAAACTGAATTCAAAAGTCTTGTCTCTTACCTCAGTCATCTTCTCCCTATTTTCAACATTACCAAGTTTGAAAAAAACAAAGCCGACGTATTCTATAAACGATCTTCGGTGTATAAAGATGTAACTCTCGCGGATCATATTCAGTCCTTACGTGATATGGATGTAGATGATGCCACCATTATCGAACGTCTCATTCAAGAACATAATGTGAAACCAAGTGACATTGAAATGTATATGCAAGAGTTGAACACTGGACAAGCTGACCAAACTGCCATACGTTTAGAGACAGGAATGTGGATGCAACTATTGATGAAGAGTAATGTGATGAAAGTCTCTCTGCGGAATGCTCCATCGCATCAAGAAGCGCGTCAAGCCATACATTGGTTGCGGGCAGCCGTTAGTGAAGCTCGTACGAAAAAAGTTGTGAAGCCCGCCAAACAAGCAACTCCTCAACGCCTGAAACTTGACTTTGCTGGACCATCCAAACAAAAAACACCGTCTTCCTCGTCATCTACTTCCGAAAAAGTGTTGAACCAGTTGCAATCCGATGATTTGGATTTCTTAGATGGAGGAGCCCTTGGAAACTTTATTAGTCCATTGCACAATGCAGATGCGGATATATTTAACAAAGCTACATATTCATCCAAATGCAGTGTTACCAACAACCGTCAACCTGTTGTTATCAGTCCTGAAGAGTACGATAAATACAAAGAAATCGGCAAGGATGAACTCCTTGACAATACCATACGCTATGGAAGCCGCCCCACCAACGAGAACATATATTTCTGCCCTCGTATTTGGTGTCCTCAATCCAAAGTTCCTGTGAAACCTGGAGAAGACTGTCCTGCACCTGGGGAGAAACCATTGCTGATGTATAAACATAACTATTGGGGAAATGATCCTAATAAACCTCATTATGTCGGATTCCACAAAGATGTCAATGAAAAAGGACTGTGTTTGCCATGTTGTTACACTGCGAACCAAGCAAAGAATGAAGGAGAATCGGGAAAGAAAAAGAAAGTCGGGGCCAAGAAGCTACATTATGAACAGTGTATGCAACATGCGCACGTGCAAGCTCCTCAAGGGGATGTCAAAGCACCCAAGAAGAAGCAAGCTCCTGTCACCCAAGCATCCTCGACGGTCAAACCCCTCAGTGCATCCGATGTGCCAGGAGAGAACTATCTGATGCAAGATGTCGCTCTTCCTGTTGGAAGAAATGGATCCATTCCTGAGGTATTGCATGAAATTCTCTTACCTGACGTAAAATATCAAATCTGTTCGAAACAACTGTCTTCACAACCTTGCGTGGTTCGTCGTGGAATCGGAAAACCAATGGACCCTATTATGACAGCGATTTCGTATGCCCTAGGGAAAAAGAATAAGAAAGAGCTTATTCTTGCTATCGAAAAACACTTAGACCCTCTAACATTCATGACACTCGAAGATGGTATGGTCCTGTCTGCATTTTTGCCCGTGGAGCCCATACTTCCCAAGAAACAACCCAAGATGTGTGCCAAATTCCTAGAATGGATCGCACCGTATGATAAGTACATTAAGACCTTCCAACTTGAAGCTGTGCTGGACTATGCCAAAAAGATGACAGATTCCACATCGGATGAAACACTACAATTCCGTTTGTCTCGTGAACTCTCCATATATATCGCATATCAACGCTTCCTGGGCCACTTGGCATCGGAAGAACCCAAAAACATTCAATTCCTCTATCATCTACTGAAGTCGATGGACATCCTTTTCGTCTTCTGGGAACGTGACAGTGCAGATCAAATATCCGTCCAATGTCCGTTCTTCTCAGACGTATCTGAGCTTCTCAAGACGCATGAAGGACAACGCAAAACCATCATGTTCGTGAAAGACGGTGCATATATTGACCCACTTGAGTTGAAACGTAGAAATCTCGAAGGAACACCTATAATGGATTCTCAACATATGACCAAACTGCACACTGCATTGAAGCAATGTCCGCCTCCTTTCCAGAAGCGAGATGCAAATGCCATTCGTTCTTTGAGTTATCTGCAACGCTGGATGCAGCAAATGCTATCTGTACCGTCCATCACCAAGTTATCTGAAGCAGTGGTATTCCCAGATCTTACGATCCGACAGATTTTGTTGAGGAATGGTGTCGCCATCTATTTGCCTTCCCCCATTCCTTTTGGATATGCCATAGAATTGAAGGAAGAATTAGACTTGAAAGGATTTGTGTACTTGGAAGACATTCAAGGTACCATACGAACAGTACGTACTCCCAAGGTGGATGTCATGTTTCTGACCAACAAGCTTCATCGTTCAGGTTACGGATTTGATTTCGGACAACCGATCGTTTCGCCAGATGCCAATATCATCACCACAGTCTTGAAATACAAATTCACACATCTGCCACCCCTCATTCCTATATATGATGAAAAAGATGTGTCCATTCGGATACATGCAGAAAACGCAAAACAAAGAAAGTGGTATTCGTTGCAAAGGGTTGTTGGCCGTGAGCTTCTGAAACATTATGACACCTTGGTGAAACCACTTCATTCCAAGTCTCGCAAAGATCTTATGAAAGTTCTGATGCGAACCTTCCCCAAAATCCCCATGGACAAGCTTCAAGTTGTCTTAGAAGAAATGCCATTACAATATGGCTCCAAGGTGCTCGCGCAATGGATTCTAAATCTTGGCATCCACGATGCTTTTACCCAACGGTATATATACAATACTCCAAGCCAAAAAGAATGGGTCTTCTCTCAGAATATGGTGGAACAAGGACTTCCTTCGGAACTGGTACAGCCATTGAAGGGACCACGTCCATCTTTCCAACATGATAAAGCTGCCTCGGTCATTCAATTCACAGAATCTCCCATTTCTTCTCCGTTAGATCTTCCTTCCTTGATTCAGAATCATCGTATCGAAGAACAAGAGCTTTTGACGAAGTTTAAACAGTGGAATATGGCTTGGGCTGCTTTCAAGCGCTGGGTGCCAAAAGAGACCCCTGATTATGCCAAGTTGCGTGAATTACTTCAATGGATTGCGATTCAATGTGTATCTACATGGTCTTGGGAAGACGTGATGTTTATCCGCAATAAGAGCGTGAAAGCCGCACTTGCAGATGAAGGGTTGATGAAGAGTTTGTTGTTGGATCCTCAATTCTTTAAGATCTGGGCCGCAGCGATCAAGAAACATTTAAAAACCAAAGTAGCTACAACCGACGAGCTATGGGCAGCTCTTTCGAAGGTACCTCTCATACAACGCGAAGATATATGGAAGAATATCCATGAGCATAATAATATCATCCCGATCGATGTGGATTTCTTGATTATGGCACAACTTATGGGATGTACGTTCATCTTGATTTATCGTGTCAAACATGGTGCATCGGAAGGTACACGAGCTAGTTTAGAAGATTTGTCGGTTTCTACATCTGTCTTCAGTTTCTCCACCCATGTAACGCAAGTAAAACGTAAGCCTATCTTCATGTTCTTCCGCAATGATAAAGAAAGCACGTATGAACCCATTGTACGATCAGAAGACAATAAGTTTATGTTTAAAACCTGGGAAGAACTACCCAAACCCATGATAGAGTTTATGGAACATGTTTTACGAACAAAAAGAACTGCAATGATGTAGATAGTTAGACATAGGACATTTTGGGAGGCTGAATCGCCTTCTTTGATTTTTCTGGCAGATTGTATTGGAATGCAATCTCCTCATAGCCACACACAGTATCGACGGGTCCCGCATCCATCTGACAAGTAGGAAGCTCCTTATCATCCTTAGGGTGCTTCTTCAGAGGATTCGATCCACGTTTCTCTGTCAACAGACGAATGTAGGCGTCTTCATCCAGGACGACTTCGCTGTCCCCCGTTCCACAAGGAGGCAGTTGGCCGAGCATAATGTTTGCGGATACACCATTGATCTTATCACACTCGCTGAACACACTGGCATTGATCAACATGTCGGTTGTCTCCTCGAAACTCGATTTGGCCAAGGGTCCCACATCACCACGATTGATACCGTGACGGTCAATCGACATCAGTTGTCCACGATTGGTCATGGTATCCAAGAGAAGGGACAGATGACGGAAGTTCGCGCCATCCCCAATGACATCAAGGATCTCATTGCACAGTGCATTGCGTGCCGCCTCGATTCCCAAGGTGCTATAGATCTCCCAGATGTCGTTGGAGTAGGTACGGTAGGCATTGACATTGGGGTTTGCCAAGATCTCTTGAAGGTTGCTACCATCCGTGTCGAGGATCCATTCAGTCACCTTCTGGAAAGCAGTGGTCTCGGGGTCATATGCACTACGCGTCTTAATGTGCATGGATACCTTCTTGATTCCACGAACACCCTTGAGAAGAACATTATAAATCAGGTTGTGCTCAATGGCCTTGAGAGCTGCTACGGCATCTTCTTGCTCAATGTCTTTCATGCCTTGTTCTGTCATACGTACACGGAAGATCAGTTCATCCGCATTATCATCGCTGAACATGCACTCGATCACATTGTTATAGGCATTGAAGACACGTAGGTAGACGTCCATCATGGTCAACCCCAGATTGTACATCTTCTCCTTGTTGAGCTTCATACGAAGGACCCATGGACTGGAACTGGTAGCACGGCAACCACGAACGTCTCCGAACACACGATATACTTCCAGCATCTTATCATCCTCCTCGATGCTGGAAGAAGCTCCTGAGGCATTGTTGGAAGGATCCCAGTAGATCTCCGTACTGTCCAGCACATCGACCATCCGCGTGATCCGTAGAGAATGCATGACCTTCATGGATCTCATCTTGGCTTCGTGAACAAGAGGGTCATTGATATTTCCATCACTATCCTCTTGAGCATTCACCACGGTTCCAATATCTTCCTTGAGATGGATGGTCAAGATGGGAGTCTTGATGTTCTTACTGACACTAAGCAACTCCTTGAAACGAGGGACTCCTGAGGTGGCCTTGACGGCGGCTACGGTACCTGAAGAGTGGAAGGAGTCCAGCACCAACTGGGTAGAGTTCTCTCCAATCGTCTGGGCCGCTACAATGCCCACCATCTCTCCTGGGTGCGCGATCGCACACAGGTAGTACCTCTTGATTTCATCCACAACCCAATCAAAGACAGGGCGAGACATGTGGTGTTTCATGATCAAGGGCTTCGGAGATAGAGTGTGGCGTAGAAGGATATGTAGGAAGCGGGTACCTTGGGTCGCACTCATCATCTTCAACGACTGTTGTAGCTCCTCGATGGTCTTCAATACGTAGCCTGGCGTCAAATCACTCGGCACACCGTCCAATCCCAACTCACGAGTCCGCTCGATTGCATTTTTCATGATACGATCGAAGGGAATGGGAAAGGTGAGCTTTTCGGTTTGCTCTCCATGGAATACCTTTTGAATGAGGAATTCTTTGTCATCCATCAGTTGATAGAAGTGTTTCTCTAAAGCGTTGTAGACATTCTCCTCCTTCTGCATCTCTTGATAAGCAGCCTCCGTCATATGAATCTCAATCTTGTCTTCAGGACGTAGGCGATAAGTTGCGTCGGCCTCGACAAAGTTCATGCCGACGGAAGAAATGAACTGATTCTCCAGACGAGATCCATCCATTCCATCTTCACCATATAGGAACTGTACAATCGCTCCTGTTGCATTACGTACGGTATGGTCATAGTAGATCTTGCAGTCCTCCATGGCCTTGACCAGACGCCTTTGGATATATCCAGTTTCGCTGGTGTCATATACCATCAGGCCGTTGCCCAATCCGAAGTTCAAAGTCTCTGGTACTGTGACATCATAAACCTTGGGGTACTTGGAGGTATCCACTTTCTTGATGGAAACAATCTCATCGAGTACAACATCATTATGTTCTTTGTAATTTCTGTGAGAAGTAGTGAAGGACATGTTCTTCAGTTGCGTGTTCTTGGTATCATGTACTAGATCGATCGTATCTGCCAGTTTTTGCGCCCATTGAGCCCGAATTGCTAGACAATATGATGTGGAGATTTTGTCGGATCCCAGGTGTTCATTGCTCTTGTTTGTCTTGATGGACATCTTTCCAAAGGCTCCCATCTGTGTGCACAGCATTGCGATTCCTTCAATGAGTCTCTTTGAGATCGACGAGCATTCGATTCCACCACGAACAATGCTGCCATCTCCTGAGAGATATCCACTAAGTAGACCTTTCGTAAATTCGATCGGCGCTACAAAGGCCACATCGGGAACGTGTTTGTGACCTGCACCGACCCCAACAAATGCATCTAAGAACCGAGCTAACAATGAGGAGTTACCCACAACTCCTTCGGATACGCCAGTGACTTTTCCTCTAGTTTTCTCAACAGAAACAGTCCTATGAGAAATATTGAACTTGCTGAACCATGTGCGGACAAAGTCTTGAACTTTAGGATTCCTTTTGGTAATTTGAATACTTCCACAAGGAGTGTCGGTGTTGCCATCCGCGAGATACAGTCCAATGAACACTCCATTTTCGTAGTTCAGCTCAAACTGCGCAGGTATCCTTGCAGTATCCCTTGATGCATGGTATGGATATACACAATTGTCATGTATGTTTTCATTGTTTGATCTCACAGAAGCACGTTGGAGTCTAGCCTTTGATGGATAGGGTAGTGTGAACGTGGTTCCGTTGTGTTGCTGCCACCATCCACGAGGAATATGCATACGATCTTGTTGAGCCTCTTTCATCATTCGAACAGCTTGATTATAATCCGAACCATACAAATACTCAGTCTTCGGGAAGTAAGTGGTCATATCAACATATGTCATGGTGACAGGTGCCTTTGTCAAATTTGCCGTGACTGGTACGTAATCTCCAAGCTTTACTTCGGAAGTTGGTTTTTCCCAGAACTGCTGACGGTTATCATCCCATACAAGCAGAGATTTCGACTCTGTGACAATCACGTTGCGACCACCCATTGTGGTAATCTCATAAAGGTCGTCTCCAGGATCGTGACGTGTAACTGCTACCAGTTCACTCCACAGCACTTTGCCATCATTATCCATAGTAGGAATGAAAACTTTGTTCTCATTTTTGGTATCGATGTACAATAGCTCCAGCTGTCTTTCATCGTAGTGTTTTACTTCATCCGCATACTTGTCAAGATAGGCATCAATCCACCCCCCAATATTGACATATTTAGGAATTCCGTTATCCATTACGAAGACTGGTGTGTCTGCTGTGACACTTCTTACCGCGGTGTCTATAAGTCCCTCACGACCTCCCATGGCATGGAAGAAAACTTCTTGGGGGGTTAATCCACTGATGAAGCTATTCTCCACAAAGCCACGGGCTTCAGGTCCATCATCAAACTTGTTGTAATGGGGAAGAGTGCGATCGGTGAAACCGTAGGCGACACGCTTCCCATCCACATTCTGTTGTCCAACGCAAGCAATCATCTGCGCCACATTCTGATCCTTTCCTTTGGATCCTGACTTCACCATATTGATCATACGATTGGTCTCTTCCTGAATCTGCTTCAACGCCAGGCCTTCTACCTTCTTGTTGGATTCGTTGAGGATGTTCTTCATCTCACGCTCAAACTGGTCTTCATTGCTGAAGATACTGTTGTTCTCGAACTTGCCTTGGCGGACCTCTTGAATCTTGCTATATGCCTTGGTCTTGGATTCGTGGATGATCTCCTTCAGACGATCGGATGTCTTGCCGTCCACTACCAGATCACTGATGCCCACACTGAAGCCAGAGGACATCAACCAACGGCAGATAAGACGTTGCATGTTGTCGAGGAAGCGACGAACTTCGAAGGGTCCATAATCATGATACACCACGGGGATGATTCCACGCGAGATACTGTGATACACAGACTTGTCAATGGCGCCCGCTACATGCTCGCTATTGCGAATGATGACTTTCTTGCCACCATTGTTCTTGGTTTCAATAAATAGACCAGGAGGGAGGATTTGTGTAAATGCCTCCCTTCCAGTAAAGCTATGATTGTCTTCCTTTGACTCGGGTAGTTTTCCTTTGAAGTAACTGTTGACCATCTGAAGATTGGCCATTGTCTTATCGTGGATCCGTACCCAGTCTTGAGTCAATCGGAAGGAACCCACCATCGAGTCTTGAACGACTTCAATAATAGGCTTTCCATTCCTAGGAGCGAGGACCATATACGGCACAGCCGCCAGGTCCTTGAGCTCGCTCATAGTTTGGATTGATTGGGGAATAAATGTATTCATCTCCCTCATTGCCGTTAGGCAAATCGGCTTGTACTCTCGCACAAGAGTGGACTATACCTTAAGCTGTCTCAGGGTGGCTAACCCGTCATGGACAACCCATCTCCATCTAGTCTCTGAACCTTCTCCATACCCTGCCAATCGGGTTTAGGAGCTTGGCTGCGGATAGCCCAATCCTTTGCTTTTTTACCATACCCTCGATATTTCTCCGAGGCCAGTTATGTCTTTCGATCACAACCTTGGTAGCAAAGGCTCTAAGGGGGTCCCCGTCAATTTGAAGATGTTGCAATAGTAGTTTGGTTCATATATATTTGTTTCAAGAATTCGATGGCACGTTGCTTGCATTCATCGCGCGTATCAAATTTAGACACGAATGTTGTTGATGTTTCGCCTACAAGAACTGTTGACACCCATCCATTGCTGCTGCGTTTGACTGTCACATATTGGTCAAGTGGTTCTTTCACCACTGTTCCTTCGAACTGCTGTAGTTTCTTGTGAAGTCTTGCGTTTTTCAGCTCTCTGTACTTAGCATCCATGTATTCTTGATTTTGATCGATAAATCGTTGACGTGAAACAATCATTTTTGTCTTTGTGGATTCAGTCTTCGAAGAACTTTTAGATATAGGTATGTAATCTACTGTAGCACGTTCAAAGTCTGTTGTTGTTACTGAATGCTTTTTTCTTCCACCAGGTGCAAGATTGTATCCGAATGGATGTATTGTTGAATATACTGATATGTAGTGGGTTTCCAAGTCGTCCATTTCTTCTTTTTTGCAACGTATTATGAGTGATGGCTCAAAGCTTTCAGCACCGTGCTTCCGAATAGCATTCGATAAGCATGTTTCTCCTTGTTGTCGCAAAGCGCCTCGCTGACATGACTTTTGAAACGTCGTATATACCCATATGGTCTGTATCGAGAATGATTCATACGATGCGTCACTGTTTGGCCTATGTAAGCCATACCAGTGTGTATATTACGAATCATATAGATCTCTCCCATCACATATGCTGGGTTATCATGTATTTCGTCCAATAAATCCACAGGATCTTGCATTTTGTATTTTGTGAACCGTTGTACTATCACTAGGTAGTTATATGAAAGTTAGAGTTCCACTGTTTTTCCAAGAAGGTGTCTCTAACAACCTTGTTGGCAGCTACCTGTTGGTGACAAGATGAATATATGATCAAAGTTTATCACCGTCAAAGTCAGCGTTGTAGGGTCCCGTTACTAGCACATTCAGTCTGAATGTCTGATAGGGCATGACGCGTACTTTATGTCCCATCATGGACATCTTGTGTAGTGAAGGCTGGCGGTTGAACAAGATGAAATCACCATCCCGAAGATGACGATCCACGATGTCTCCCTCACGCAACTCCGCTGCCAGCTTCTCACGCACTGCATCCTTCATAGACTTCAATGTCTTCGTCACACCCGTACTAGCAGAGCGTACATACTTCGCTCCTGGCCATGTATCATGACCATTCAGAATCAACGTCTGCATCTCTTCCTTGTTGTATTTGTTTACCACCTCGGGAAAGGTAATATTCATTGCAATCTTCACAGGAACACCCACTTCATCAATACTGATGAAAGGATCAGGCGTGATGACCGAACGTGCCGACTGATCCACACGCTTGCCATTCAGATTGCCACGAATACGTCCCTCCTTCTTCTTCAAACGATCTGCAATACTCTTCAACTTCCGTCCATTCCTCTGGGAAGCTGGCATAATTCCTGGAATCTGATTGTTCATAAAGGTCGCCACATGATACTGCAAAGCAGACGTGATCAACTTCAGATTCTCCTCCGTAGCATTCCCTTTCTCAATCCGCTCCTTGAGTTGGTTGTTCGCTTTGATAATGTCGCACAACTTGTGTGTCAAATCATCTTCACGACGCTGCCCATTCTCCTCAATAATGCTTGGCCGCACCGCAGGAGGCGGCACAGGTAGCACGGTACAGATGGTATACTCGGGACGACTCCATTGGGGATTGAATCCCAAGGCCTCCATATCCACTTCGGAAATACGTTGGAAGATGCGCAAGACATCCTCCGCAGTGAATTCCTTGCGGATCGTTTCTGCCTCTTTCTTCTCACCCCCCTTCTCCACTTCCTTCCATTCTGCGAAAATCTTCATCACTCCTTCCTTGATATAGCGAGAAGGCTGCCTGGCTCCACATCCATTGTTGCCTACCTCCCCACACACACGAATCTTGCTACAAATCTGCAGCATGGCCTCCCATCTTTTTTGCATATTCTTCAATGACATGGCCTTCCGAACATCTTCGCGTGTGATATCCGTAGGATTCACCAGCAATTTCGAACATCTGAAACAAACACACTTCAACAATTTTCGAGTAATGTCATCAAAGAACATAGGATGAAAAACAGGTCGAGCTAGTGTGATGTGGCCGAAATGTCCTGGACAGAAGATATTCTTTTGCTCGCAGGTGCTACAGAACTTGTTATGTTCCAATACACCCATGCGAGGGTCGAATAGTCCTCCAATAACCAGCTCATTTCCATGGACAACATCATTCTTGGTCACTTCAACAACGGATCTACGGATGATTTCTTCTGGACCTAGGACACTAAATTGTACTCCTTTTACTACATCAATATCTTGGTCATAGGAGAGCTCTTTATAAATCGACATGGTTGAATGTGGACCCCGCTATTTCTTATTTAAACCTAGATTTTAAATGCCTTTTTGGCCCAGATACAGTCTTTGTTTTGGGCCTGTCTCAATTTTTATAGTGCAGAAAACCACTTAAAAAATGAATGTCACATTACAAGTAAGAACATGGATGGAAAACCTAGCAAAGAAGAGATGATGACCACACGCGATATTGGAATCCAAACAGACCCCGACACTGTACATAATGACGCTAGTAACAATGATGATAACGATTCTGATTATATCCCTTGCGAAGATGAATATGAGGATGACGACGATGATGACTATGAAGATGAAGAGGAGGAAGATGCGGACGATATTGAAGAAGAGGAGGAACACGCTTTAGAAGAACATCCAAATATGGTTCCCTTTGGACATCCCCCTCCTATGGTGATCGTATTTCGCACGAATAAACGTGAACGCACACGTGAAGGAACACCAGAAGAGGATGACACCGACGAAGAAGATGCTCCTACCACCTTGCCTACCTCAAAACGCGCTCGTATTCAACAATTTATGCAACGTCTTACGGCACCTGAGCGTAAATATTTCCGCGACCTTCCTGATCCTGATAAGGAAGAACTCATTTCGACAGACCTCAAAGTACGCAATCATTTCAATCCAGAAGCCATCCCCCTTCGTTTCAAGATTCTAGACTCTGACATGCACCCATCTTGCAAGACCCTCGTTCTTTCTAAGCTGGATCAATTCCAACGTATGCATGAAGGAGGAGGAGAATACTTCAAACTTCGTAATTGGCTGAACGCAGTGACTCGTATTCCATTCGGAACATACAACAAGATCCCCGTCAAACCATCCGATCCAACGGACAAAATCGCAGAATATCTTCAAGGCGTCCGCAAGTCCCTCGACAAGACAGTGTTCGGTCATAGTGAAGCGAAAGATCAAATCCTGCGCATTTTTGCCCAATGGGTCACCAATCCTTCTTCCAATGGTCATTGCATCGGTATTCAAGGACCCCCAGGTATTGGGAAGACAAGTCTGGTGAAAGATGGAATCTGCAAAGCACTCGGTGTTCCTTTCGGTTTTGTGGCTCTTGGCGGTGCGAATGATGGATCCTTCTTAGAAGGTCATGGATTCACTTATGAAGGTTCTACTTATGGCAAAATCGTCGAGATCCTCATGAAGACGCAAGTGATGAATCCTATCTTCTTCTTTGACGAATTGGACAAAGTATCGCAAACCCGCAGAGGCGAGGAAGTCACTGGAATTCTAACTCATCTTACGGATATCACGCAAAATGAACGATTCAATGATCGCTATTTCGGCGAGATGGATCTAGATATCTCCAAGGCACTGATTGTCTTCTCTTATAATGATGAGTCGTTGATCAACCCCATTCTCAAAGATCGCATGATCACGATCCGTGTCAAGGGCTACACAACCCCTGAAAAACTCATTATTGCCAGGGATTACTTAATTCCATCTATTTTCCAACAGTACCATCTCAAGGAGGGGGATATTATGTTCCCGCCAGAGATTCTAGAGCGCATCATTGAAACCATTGAACCTGAGGAAGGAGTACGTAATCTAAAAAGAGCCATCGAGAGTATCGTGAGTTGGTTGAATATGCTACGGTATGTTCCTGATACCAATGATCCTGTCGTTGAATATCCTGTTTCTGTGACGAAACATCATCTTAAAAAGTATCTGAAGAAGGGTGACCATAAGCACATGTCCGCCAAAGACATTCAAAATTCTATGTATATATAATCTATGTCAATCTCAACAAGTATGCTGCTTGGTCCAAATCTGCGATCATCTCATCCAGAATGTTTTGTAATTCACTCATTTTATCGAACTCTTTCCGCATGGTGATAAGCGTATTGCGGTAACCATCCAATGATTTTTCAATGAGCTTCGTGTCCGACGAAGCTTTTGTCTCGATATGAAATGTTTTCAAGGGTTGTTTCTTCAAACGCCCAAGATAACATTCCACCAACCGATCCACTTTGCTGGACATCGAACCATGTAACTCGTCCAAGGCCTTGTGTTTTGCATAGCTCATGGTCGCCCAATGATAAAGCTTGATTTGGGACAGCATTCCTAGAACAAATTGCAGCAACGTCACTTCCTCCATCTCGTCTACACTCAGCAAGGCAAAAAATTTCGATGACATTCATTAGGGTTCTTATCATACATGAAGCTTTGGAGTCAACGGCTTTTAGATTGCATATTGATTGTTCTGGGTATTTTGGTCCTTGTGGTCTTCTTTCTCCAAATACGCAAAACATCCGAAAAAAGAGAGTCCTTTGTCAATGAAGCAATACCTGTGGTTCACTTTCTCACTGCAGAGGAAACGAGCACATTCTTGCAACAGGATGAAGATGGGTACG
>JACCDZ010128818.1_pt1 | contig 68055 bp, 44 predicted proteins | sample 7449551 | NCBI WGS metagenome assembly JACCDZ01 (sample SAMN15323452, study PRJNA562643) | freshwater metagenome | isolation source: river surface water | place: USA:Blue River Watershed | collected 2017-08-18 | reverse complement strand
GGCGTCGGCGGCGGCGCGCTGGGCGGCGAGCGCGGCTTCGCGTTCGACGGCGGCCTTGCGGGCGGCCTCCTCGGCGGCGATGCGTTCGGCGGCGGCCTTGCGTTCTTCCTCGAGGCGGAGCTTCTCGGCGGCCTCGCGCTCGGCGGCGGCCTTGCGGGCCTGCTCGTCGGCGAGGCGAGCCGCCTCGGCGGCCTGATCGGCGGCCTTCTTTTCGGCGGCGAGGCGCTCGGCGTCGGCGTTTTGGGCGGCGACATTGCGCGCGGCGTCCGTCTCCGACTGGCGCTTCGTGTTGCCGCGCCAGATCCAGGCGACGCCCAGCAACAGGAGAATAAGGATGAGGATGATCGTGATGCCGCGTTTCATGGTGCGAATTGAAAGATTTGGTGAGACCCGTCCCGAGACGGAGGTTCCGTCACCGGAATGTCAAACCCGGGGCTCCCCCGGGCCGGACGGGGGGCGCGAGGTCAAAGCGGGTTCGTCGTCGAAACGAACTCCCAAGGCAGACCGAAGCGGCGGGAGACCAGCTCGGCGAGGGCGCGGACGCCGTGGACCTCGGTGGCGTAATGTCCGCAACAATACAGGTTGAGGCCGTGCTCCTCCGCGAAGTTATACCACTCCTCCCGGAGCTCGCCGGTGACGAGGGTGTCCACCCCGAGGGCGGGCAGCTCGGGCACGGCGCTGTTGCCGCTCCCGCTGCAAAAGGCGATCCGGCCGGGACGTTCCGCGCCGTGCTCGATGGGGACGACGCGGGCGTAATGGCGTTTCAGGTTGGCGTGCAACTCGTCGCGCGTGCCGGGGTAGGGGGCGGTCCAGGCCACGGGCTCGCTGCCGGGCGGGGTGAGGAAGGTCCGGTCCGGCTCGAGACCGAGCTGGCGCGCGATCAGGGCGTTGTTGCCGAGCTCGGGATGCCCGTCGAGCGGCAGATGGCAGGAATAGACCGCCAGGTTGGCCCGGATGGCGGTGGAAAAGCGCGCGTAGTGGGCGCCGACGAGCGGCTGTGGCGCGCTCCAGTAGAGGCCGTGGTGAACGATCAGGAAATCGACGCCCGCGGCGGCGGCGCGCTCGAAGGGCACGCGGCCGGCGTCGACCGCCGCGCCGATCTTGGCGACGCGGCCGTCGTTCTCGATTTGGAGACCGTTGAGGGCGTTGGGGTGGTCTTTCCAGGCGCCGCGGCGGGTGGCTTGGTCGCAGAAGGCGACGATTTCTGACAGGGTCGGCATGGATGGCACCTTGAGGCGCGTCGCGGTCGATGAAAAGGCGGGAGACGCGTGATGAACCCGGGCCGGCTCCGACACCCACGGCTCGAGGACGATGGAGGGCGCGACGCGCACAGACCCGATGATCAAATCTAGGCGTGGTCCGTCGTTTTCGCCAATGCGAACGCATGCGTGGTTTTCCCCGTCCGGTTTCCATGCGCGGCCGTTTGAAGCGCGGCGGAGGGGGTGGATGCTTATGCAATCAATTAACCAAAATGAACGCCTCTCTTCCGCTTATCTCCCCTCGCGCGGTCGTCCGTGGCCGTGGCTTTACGCTGATCGAGTTGCTCACCGTGATCGCGATCATCGGCATTCTCGCCGCCATTCTCATTCCCGTGGCGGGCAAGGTTCGTCGCACGGCCAAAAACGCCGAGTGCGCGTCGAACCTGCGCCAGTGGGCGCATGCGGTCATGCTCTACGCGAACGACAACAAGGGTAACTACATCCTTCGTGGCACGGCCGAGGATGGCACGACCGGCCAGACCTGGGTGGCGGTTTCCAATGTCATTCCGCGCATGCTGTATGGGCGATACCTCCCGGCCTCGACGACGATCGGAACCTTGCGCAATTGCCCGGCGCGCACCGACGGCAATTCGGGTCCGAGCTACTTCATGAACAGGCCTTACGTGAGCGGCACCACGCCCGCGCCTCTGGATGCGGTTCCCTTCGCGCGGGTGCGCACCCCGAGCCACTTCATGCTTATGGTCGACATCGACCTGAGCGCCACGCCGCCGAACGGATATGCGTTGATCGGCCCGGGCGGCCTGGCGACCTACGTCACTCCCGTGCTGACCGATGCGACGAAGAACAGGCACTCCGGGTGGGTGCACATGTCCTACGGGGACGGCCACGTGGCGAAGGTCACGCAGAACGACATCCTCGCCTACGGCGATCGCTGGACGCGGATCGACAACTGAGCCGTCCGCGCCGGGGCGGAATCATTTGATGAAGTCCAGTTCCTCGGCGCGGTGGCGTTCCGCCCCTTTGATCACGCCGTCGGGCCTTAACTCGGCGGGGGCGCCTTCCAGCGCCGCGGAAAGGTCCGCGGCGCCCAGCTCGTAGGCGAGGACGCCCGGGCTGATCCAAGCGTCGGGTCCTCGTTGGCGAAGATAGGCGCAGAGTCGGCCGAAACGCAGATAATCGAAGTCGCTCAGGCGCTGGGTCCAGACGGCCACGCCGTCTTGCGCGAGAAGGGCGTCGAGCGCCGGCTGGTTGCGCAGAACCGATGTGAGCCCGGCCATGTCGCGCAGTTTTTCCTGATAGAGTTTTTCGTAGCTCGGGCGCCAGGGCCCCATGATCGGCCCGTTGTAGACGCAGCTCAGCATCGTCGCGCTGATGATGTAGGTGCCCGGCCGCAGGTCATAGTAGCCGATGGGCCGGGTGTCGTAGTATTCGGGCAGATGGACCGTCTTGTCGAAGCCGAGGCCATAGTAGGCGTGGTCGGCGTTGCCGAAAAGGGACAGGTAAACGGGAGGGGCGGCGACTCCGGAGGGCTGACGGGCGACGCGTTCGTCCAGCCAGCGGCGGATGTCGGGAAGGGCTTCTCCCCAGTCGCTGGAGCTGTCGACGAGGCTGCGATGCCCCATGCGGGGGCCGCCGGCGAGCGCGTTGAAGTAGCCGAGATGGTGCGGATGGGCGAGGGCGAGCTCCGCCGCCGAGCCGCCCAGGAGCGCGACGAGCAAGGCGACCCGAAGCCGTCTGGCGGGCAGGGGAAGGCGGACGGCCAGGCCCGCGAAGACGAGCGCGGCGGGATAGAGCGGGAGGAGGTGCCGCGCGCCGATGTTTAGATTCCCGGCGACCGCGAAGCCGCCGTAGACGAGGGCGACGACCGCGAACGGGAACAGTCCCCGCCAGGCGACGCCCTCCGCGTGGGCGGGCGTGCGGCGCAGGCGCCAGGCGGCGCAGGCCGCGGCCAGAAGCGCGAGATGGAAGGGCAGCGGATTTTTCGCCAGCCACGCGAAAGGGAAGAAATACCACCAGCCGTGGACGGAATACTCGCCGAGAAGATAGGCGCGGCGAATGTCGCCGGTGTGGGTGAAATTGTGGAGGTCCGAAAGATAGCTTTCGGGCAGGAGCCGCCAGGCGCGGGCTTGCGCGATCAGACGCGGGGCGAGGCCGGCATCGGCGGGCTGGAGCAGCCATGGGGTGGCGTCCTTGGCGGGCGCCGCGGCCGGACCGCCGTAGACCGCCCAGATGACCGCCCAGGCGATCAGCCCCGCGCAGAGCAGGGAGCCGGTGGTCGCGAGGAGGGCGGGGGAATGCGCCTCGCGAGCGAAGCCGCGGCGACCGAGGGCCCGTCCGGCGAGCAAAAGGGCGACCACCGGAATGATCAAAACGCCGCTGATCTTGGTCGCCAGCAAGGCGCCGATCGCGAGCCCGGCGAGCGCCGTTCGGACGACCGAGGGGCGTTCGAGCAATCGCCAGCAGGCGAGGGCGGCCAACGTGAAGAGCAGCGTGGTCTGGAGTTCGGTCGTGGCGAGGGAGCCGTGCGCGATGACCAGCGGGGAGCACACGTAGAGCGTCAGCGAAAGCAGGCCGGCGAGGTCGCCATGCAGTTTGCGCGACCATGCGAAGATCAGCCAACCGAGGACGACCGCAAGAAGCACGACCATGGCGCGGGAGGCGAAGATGAGTCGCTGGGGATCTTGTCCGCCTTGGAACAGCAGCAGTCTCCCGAAGTGGATGTTTCTCTCCCGCGCCTGCGCCTTTTCCTCCGCGCTCGGAAAACGCGGGGCGGGGTCGAAGGCGAGCCAGGGAAGCGCCTCCCAGACCTGGGAAAGACGGAGATTGAAGGTGGAGTAGGCGTGGACGCCTTGAGTGAGGGAGGCGTAGCCGACGCCGACCTGCTCGGGCTCGTCGAAGGTGGGCGAGGACCGGTGCGCGACGTGCAGGCACAGCCCGGCGAAGATCGCGAGGAGCAGGACGGCCAGTGCCGTGACTCCTCGCGAGGAGCGGAGGATGCGGTCGAGGGGGCGGGGCGACGTCATGCGAACGACGAGTGTCAACGGCGAGGCGCGGCGCTGTCGATGCCGGGCTGGCGGGCGTGGTGGCGTGGCGATTTTAAGCCGGAAAAAAGCCCCGGCGTCCAAAGGCGCCGGGGCTTGAGGAGGCTGGTTTGCGCCGACGTGGGATCAGCGTTTGAACTGGCCGGCGATCAGCCCGGTGAGGGCGACGTGCAGATCCTCGTTGTCGAGCTTTTCGAGGACTTCCTCGAAGAAGGCGGCGACGAGCAGGCGGCGCGTCTCGACCGGATTGATGCCGCGGGCCTGGAGGTAGAACTCTTGCTCGGCGTCGATGCGGGCGGAGGTGCTGCCGTGGGAGCACTTCACGTCGTTGGCCTGGATCTCGAGGCCGGGGAGGCTGTGGGCCTCGGCGGTGTCGGAGAGCATCAGGTTGCGGTTCTTCTGGTAGGCGTCGGTCTTCTGCGCGTCCGGCTCGACGATGATGAGGCCGGAGAAGATGGTCTTCGCGGTGTCGAGGAGCGCGTTCTTGTAGAGAAGGTTCGACGTGGTGTGCGGCGCGACGTGGGTCTGGAGCGTGCGTTGGTCGAACTCCTGCGCGCCGGTGGCGACGGTGAGCGCGAGCATCTCCGAGTGCGCGCCCGGGCCGAGGAGTCGGCTGTGCGACTCGTGGCGGGCCTGGCGGCCGCCGAGGTGGAGGTTGAGCGAGAGGACGCGGGCGTCGCGCTCGGCGGCGATGCTGTTGACCTGGAAGGCGAGCGTCTCGGCGCTCCAGTGCTGGGCGCCGACGTAGGTGAGCTGCGCGCCCTCGGCGGCGTGGAGGTCGTTCACACCCGCGGCGAGCTGGCGCTCGGTGGCGGCGCCGCCGGAGATGAAGAATTCGACCAGCGTGGCCTTGGCGCGGGGGCCGAGGACGACGATCGTGTGCGGGAAGGCGGCGACGTTGTTGCCGGTCAACGTGTGCTGCACGACGAAGGGCAGAACGACCTCGACGTCGGCGGGCACGTAGAGAAGGGCGCCGGAAGAGCTGAACGCGGTGTTGAGCGCGACGAACTTCTCCGAGCCGAGCTTGGCCGGGTGTTTTTGGAAATACTTCTGAACGAGATCGCCGTGGGTTTTTAGCGCCTCGTCGAGCGGGGCGAAGATCACGCCCTTGGCGGCGAGTTCTGCGGGCACGGTGCTGCGGCCGACGACCTGGCGGTTGGAGAAAACGATCTCGGCCGTCTGCGGGAAACGCGTGTGGTTCGGGATCGTGTTGGCCGGATCCTCGGGGATGGCGAAGCCGGAGAGGTCGAGGCTCTTGAGGTTGGAAAAACGCCAGGTCTCGTCGGTGCGCGTCGGCATCGGGAGGGCGTTGAATTGGTTGAACGCGGCCTTCTTCGCCTCAAGCCACCAGGCGGGCAGGTAGGCGCGCTGGGAGAGGTGTTGGGCGAAGCGGGCGGAGTCGAGGCCGGGAGCGGCGTCGGCGGAAAGGGCGGGAGCGGACATTGCTGGTGGAGCGAGTGGTGGATGCGGGTGGACCGGAGCCGGCGGCGATCAGCCGACGGAGCCTTCCATCTCGAGGTCGATGAGGCGCTTGAGCTCGACCGAGTATTCCATGGGGAACTGGCGGACGAGGTCGTTGACGAAGCCGTTCACTGCGAGGCTCATCGCCTGCGCCTCGGTGAGGCCGCGCTGCTGCATGTAGAAGATCATGTCTTCCGAGACCTTCGAGACGGAGGCCTCGTGCTGCACGGCGTGGCTGTCGCCGCGGACGACGATGGCCGGGTAGGTGTCGGTGCGGCTGTTGGTGTTGATGAGGAGCGCGTCGCACTCGGTGTTGTTTTTGCAACCCTTGAGGTGCTTCGGGATGTGGACGACGCCGCGGTAGGTGGCGCGGCCCTGGCCGACGCTGATCGACTTCGACACGATGAGCGAGGTGGTGTCGTCGGCGGCGTGGATCATCTTCGCGCCGGTGTCCTGGTGCTGGCCGTCGTTGGCGAGGGCGATGGAGACGACTTCGCCGCGGGCGCGCTTACCTTTGAGGACGACGCCGGGATACTTCATCGTGAGACGGCTGCCGATGTTGCAGTCGATCCACTTCACCTCGGCGTCCTCCATCGCGATGGCGCGCTTGGTGACGAGATTGAAGACGTTGGGCGCCCAGTTCTGGACGGTGATGTATTGGATCTTGGCGCCCTTGAGGGCGACGAGCTCGACGACCGCGGAGTGGAGCGTGGAGGTGGAGAACTTGGGGGCGGTGCAGCCCTCCATGTAGGTGACCTCGGCGCCTTCGTCGGCGATGATGAGGGTGCGCTCGAATTGGCCGAAGTTTTCCGCGTTGATGCGGAAGTAGGCCTGGAGCGGCATGGCGACCTTCACGCCCGGGGGGACGTAGATGAAGGAGCCGCCGGAGAACACGGCCGAGTTGAGCGCGGAGAACTTGTTGTCGCCGGTGGGGATGACCTTGCCGAACCACTTCTTGAAAATCTCCGGGTGCTCGCGGAGGGCCTCGGTGGAGTTGAGGAAGATGACGCCCTGCTTGGCGACGATGTCCTTGACGTTTGAATACGCGGCCTCGCTGTCGAACTGGGCCTCGACGCCGGCGAGGAACTTGCGCTCCTGCTCGGGGATGCCGAGGCGCTCGAAGGTCTTCTTGATGTCGTCGGGGACCTCGTCCCAGGTGCGCTTGGGCTTCTGGCCTTGCGCGAGGTAGTAGCGGATCTTGTCGAAATTGATGTTCTCGAGATCCTTCGTCGCCCAGTGCGTGGGCATGGGCTTGTCGAGGAAGGTCTGGTAGGCCTTGAGGCGGAAATCGAGGATCCAGTCGGCCTCCTTTTTCACGCCGCTTATGTAGCGGATGACGTTCTCGTTCAGCCCGGAGCCGGCATCGAACTCGTATTTGACGTCGTAGGTGAAGTCACCGAGCGACTGGTCGATGCCGACGGCGGGATTCTCGACGGCCGCGGCCTCATCGGCGGCGTCGGGCGGGGGGAGGGTGTCGGTGGGAGGCTTCATCGGGATTTCAGATTTGAAATTTGAGATTTGAGAACGCGCGACGGCGGCGCGTCAGGCGGTGGCGGCGGCGAGCTCCTGCTTCACCCAGTCGTAGCCCTTGGCCTCGAGCTCGAGGGCGAGCGACTTGTCGCCGGACTTCACGATGCGGCCGTCATACATGACGTGGACGAAGTCGGGGACGATGTAGTTGAGGAGGCGCTGGTAGTGGGTGATGAGGAGCACGCCGAGCTCGCCGCCCTTGAGGGTGTTGACGCCTTCGGCGACGATGCGCAGGGCGTCGATGTCGAGGCCGGAATCGGTCTCGTCCATGAGCGAGAACTTGGGCTCGAGCATCGCCATCTGGAGGATTTCGCAGCGCTTCTTTTCGCCGCCGGAGAAACCCTCGTTGACCGAACGGGAGGTGAACTTCCGGTCGATCTTGAGCATGTCCATCTTGGCGTAGAGGCGCTTGTAGTAGGCGGTGGCGTCGAGCTCCTCTCCCTCGGCGAGGCGTGCCTGGACGGCGGCGCGGAGGAAGTTGGCGATGGAGACGCCGGGGATCTCGCTCGGGTATTGGAAGGCGAGGAAGAGGCCGGCGCGGGCGCGTTCGTCGGGCTCCATCTCGAGGATGGATTTGCCGTCGAGGAGGACGTCGCCGGAGGTGATGACGTAATCGGGGTGGCCGGCGATGGCCTTGGACAAGGTGGACTTGCCGGTGCCGTTCGGGCCCATGATGGCGTGGACCTCGCCGGTCTTGATGGTCAGATCGAGACCTTTGACGATGGGCTTCTCGGGGGACGAAGCGAGGGCGACGTGGAGGGCGCGGATTTCGAGCGTGGAGGGCATGGTTGAAAAAAGAGGAAAGGGGGATGGGTCGGATGACGGGCGGCGCGGGAATCTGAGGGCGATGTTCAGCTTGCCGGGTTTTTGGCCATCTGGCCGTGGAAAGTGATTTCGACGGACTTGGCTGTGTAGCCGGAGGGAAGAAGCGCCCGGATCCGTTCGAGCAGATCATTCGGGAGATCGATATCGTGGGTGGCGCCGCTGGCCTCGTCGTGAAAGTGCGCGTGGGGGCGCAGGTTCGGGCAGTAACGGGTGGGGCCGCGCTCGAAGTTCACCTGACGCACCAAGTCGCACTGCACGAGGGTTTCGAGACAGTTGTAGACGGTCGCGAGCGAGATAGAGGGCATTTCGACTCGAACGCGTGAGTAGACCTCGTCCGCTGTCGGGTGATCACGTTTTTCCAGAAGGGCCCGATAGATCACCTCGCGTTGCGGAGTGTTTCGCAAGCCACTGTGGGCCAGGCGTTCGGCCAAGGTTGCGGGATGGTCTGGGTGAGAAGGGCGCATGCGCTGAAGAAAAGGTGCGGCGAGCGAAAAGTTCGGCAGAGAACTGGAATCATTCTAGCCCGCAAGCGCGAATTGGAATAATTCCAAATAAGTAGGCCCTCTAAATGGAAGGCTCCGGAGACGCTGATTTTGAATAACCAAGGCTCGTTTTTAAGTGATTCGGAAGGGTTGCGGAGGCGTGGCGGATGGCGGCGCGTGGTCGAATTTAGGGCTTCGTTTTTCTTTGCCCGCGATGTTACCCGAGCCTGACTTCGGTTTGGTCCGATGGGGCAGGTGACGAAACGCGGCGGGATCTTGTCATCCGTGTGTATTAGGGTCTTAGGCTGGCTCTCGTTTGCCGTTTTTCTGGGCACCGGCGGGTTTGCGTGAGCGTCGCGGCGGGTTGGTTAAAAAGGGAAGCCGGGTTTTTGCCTTATAGTGATTACCATTTTTGCATTTTTTAAGAGGCTTTTTTAAATTCACTACATAGTGTAATACAGTATTTTGTGACGGGGCTTTTCTGTGGAGTAGGCGCCGGGCGTCCACTACCCAAAGGAGCACGATTTAGCGGCCATGATTTCGTCCTCTTCCTCCTCGACTTTGTCTGTCCCGTCCGTCGCGACCGCGGAAGAGCGTATGATTCGCAACGCCGGATTAGGAGCCGCCTTGCTAATTGCGTTGATCGCTTTGGGGCGTGGTTGGTGGGAGCAGGACTTGCCGCGAGACGAGCCCGCCTCGGTTATCATGGGGCAGGTGACGGCCATGTTGGTGGCGCTGTTGGCGCTCACGGGCTGGCTTCGGATGGTCGGCAAGGGCAATGGTGGGCGAAGGGCGGGGCGCTATTTGACCGGATTCCTTTTGGGCGCCGCGGTGCTGATGGTCGTTGTCAAGGCGGTGGGCGGGGACGATGGCGTCGAAGGCGAGCGTTTGTTGGCACGCTGGCTCGCGCCGGCCCGCGGAGCTACGCCGGCGCTGATGACGCCCGGGTCTTCCGTGCTCTTGCTCGGCACCATCCTGGCTTTGTGGTGCGCGGGGGAGGCCGCGCCTTGGCGACGAAAGGCGGGGCTGGTGGCGTCGATGGCGGCCGGCGCGCTGGCCTTGGCCGTGGCGATCATGCAGGCGGCGGGCGCGGACGAGGTGTTTCCCGACTTCCCCTGGTTGTCGCGTTTTTGGTGCGCGGTGGCGATCCTGGCGCTCAACCTGGCTCTGACGGCGGAGTTTGGCATGTGGAGCGCGATGACGCGGCTCGCATTCGGGGGGGGGGCGGGCGATGGGCCGGCAGCTCGGGAGCGGAGGTGGGCTATCCTGGGATCTCTGGCGGGCATGCTCGTCCTGATCGGGATGGCCTTCGGTTACCTGGATTCGCTGCGCAAGGAGGCGAAGGACGAAACCACCCGGGCGCTCGCGTCGATCACGGAGGCCCAGGCCGATGCGCTGTCGGTGTGGGTGCGCGAGCGGACGGGGGACGCTCGCATACTGATGAACAGTCCCGGGCTGGCGGAGCGACTGCGCGTCTTGGCGTCCGATTCGGGGGACGGCGCGGTTCGCGGGGAGTTGACCCGGCATCTGGACGGATACCGGACTTTCTACGGCTACTCGGCCGTGGTTGTTTTCGACGCGGAATTTCGACCGCTGCTTCGTGTTATGGACGCGGAGACTCCTGCGCCGTCGCTCGACGCGGAGCGGCAGCGCGCGGCGATGGAGGCGGGCGACGTGTTGGCGGGGGATATCGCGAACGCGGGCGGCGGCTGGGTCATGATGGATTTTGTCGTGCCGTTGCGGGACGCCGCCGGCGGCTTTGCGGGGGTGGTGGCGCTTCGCGTGGACGCGCGACGCAACCTGTTTCCGCTTTTGCGCGCCTGGCCCGAGGCGACCCGAACGGGAGAGGTCGTGCTTTTGCGCCGCGAGGGGGAGTCGGTGCGTGTGCTGAACGACCTCCGGTTCGGATCCGCCGCGCTCGAGCTGAGCGTGCCGGTCTCGCGCAGGGATCTGATCGAGGGGCAGGCGGTGTCCGGGCGAAGGCGCGGACTTATCAAGGCGGTGGACCACCGCGGCGCTCCCGTCATCGGCCTGGCCCGGTCGGTGGAGGGCATGCCCTGGACCCTGCTCGTGAAACTGGACCGCACGGAGGCCTATGCCGAGGTTCGTCATCGCGTGCTGGAGATGCTCGGCGCCCTGGGCTTCGTCTCGATCCTTCTTGGTCTCGGCCTGCGTCTGTCCTTGCGCGGGCGCGAGCGACGGCACCTCGCGCGCCAGATCGAGGCGGAGCGGCAGCGACAGGCGCTGGCGCTCCGGCACGGCCTGCTGATGCAGCAGACGACCGACGGCATCCTTTTGTTCGACGCGGGCATGCGGGTGGTCGAGGCGAACGGCCGCGCGTCGGAGCTTTACGGATACGGCGAGGGGGAGCTGACGGGCGTTTCGGCGCAGGAGTTGCGCGCGCCCTCCGCGCGGGCGGGGGTGGAGAGGGAGTTCGCGGGCGTCCTGTCCGGAGGCGGACGGGTGTTCGAGACGCGGCACCGGCGCAGGGACGGGACCGAATTTCCGGTCGAGGTGAGCGCCCAGCCGGTGGAGGTGGACGGCCGCCGCATGGTGCTTTCCTTCGTGCGCAACATCGCGGCGCGAAAAGAGCAGGAGCGCGCGCTCGAGGAGCTGGGGCGCATGTATCGGCTCGTGAGCGCGCTCAACCAGTGCATGGCGCGGGCCAAGGACTCGCACGCGCTCTTCGCCGACATTTGCCGCGTGCTGGTCGAGGAGGGGCGTTTCAAGATCGCGTGGACGGGGCAATTCGACCCGGTCACGCGGAGGATCCAGCCCGTGGCGAAGGCCGGCGAGGACAACGGCTACGTGACGGAGGTTCTTGTCTCCGCCGACGAGGACGTGCCGGAGGGGCGCGGGCCCTGCGGAAGCGCCTTTCGCTCGAACCGCACCTATGTCTGCGACGATTTCCTGACCGATCCGATCACGCGCCCCTGGTGGGAGCGGGCGCGGTCCAGCGGGTTTCGCTCGAGCATCTCGCTGCCCCTGCGTTGCGAAGGAAAGGCGACGGGATTGCTCACGGTCTACGCGAGCGAGTCCGGTTTTTTCGACGCGCCAAAGCGCGTCCTGCTCGAGGAGGTGGCGGAGAATCTCTCGTTCATGCTCGGCGTCTTCGCCGGCGAGGAGCGGCGGCGCGAGGCGGAGGACGCGCTCGCGTCGCGCGAGCGGCTGTTCTCCAGCATCGTTAGCCAGGCGGTGGATGGCATCGTGGTGATCGACGCGGTCACCGCGCGTTTTCTCGAGTTCAACCAGGCCGCGCACGAAGGGTTGGGATACACTCGCGAAGAGTTCGCCGACCTCGGCCTCGACCGGATCGAGGTCTCCGAAACGCCGGACGTGATTCGCGAGCATTTTCTCGGAATCGCGGCCACCGGCGCGTCCGTTTTCGAGACTCGGCATCGCCACCGGAACGGTTCGGTGCGCCACGTGCGGGTGAGCGCTCGGTTCCTGCAGCTGCTCGGGCGCAATTGTATCGCCGCCCTGTGGTCCGACGTCACCGAGCGCAAGCGGATCGAGGCGGCCTTGCGGGAGAATGAGCAGAGATACCGCGATCTTTTCGAGCTGGAGACGGACGCGATCCTGCTGGTCGAGGCGGATTCGGCCCGGATCATCGCGGCCAATCCCGCGGCGGTGGGGCTTTACGGCTACTCCGACGAGGAGTTGCTGCGCATGACCTGCCTTGATCTGTCCGCCGAGCCGGAGCAGACCGGGGAGGCGCTCCGTTTTGATCCACAGCGTCTGGACGTGGTGGTCAGCGTGCCCGGACGGCGGCACCGGAAGCGGGACGGCTCGGTGTTTCCCGTCGAGGCGAAGCTGCGTTTCTTCGAGCGCGAAGGCCGTCGGCTGTGCCTGGTGGCGATCCGCGACGTCGGCCTCCAGCAGGCCGCCCGGGAGACGTTGGAGCGATTCAACGCCGAGCTCGAGGCGAAGGTCGCCCGGCGCACCGCCGAGCTGGCGGCGCGCAACCGCGAGGTGCAGGCGCTGCTCGACGCGATCCCGGACACGGTGCTGCGTCTGCGCGCCGACGGCACGGTGCTCAGCCGCCGTCCGGCGCATCGGTCGCCGGCCTTGGCCGCCATCACGCCCAGGACGGGCCCGCCGGACCACGAGGGCGCTCCGGGGCGCTTGCTCGCCGCGTGTCAGGAGCTCGGCCGCCGCGCGATCACGGAGGGCTCGACGGTGACGGGCGAGGCGGAGATAGCCACCTCTCTCGGCGCCGTCGCCCTGGAGCTGCGGGCCGCCCAGACCGGGCTGGACGAGATCGTCGTGTTTGTGCGCGACGTGACCGCGCGCAAGCGACTCGAGACCGAGGCCGCGGCTATGCTGGAGCGGGAGCGCCAGATCTCGGAGATGAAGACGCGCTTCATTTCCGTGACCTCGCACGAGTTCCGGACGCCGCTGACGGTGGCGATGGGATCGGTGGAGCTGCTTCAGAACCACATCGACCGTATTTCGAGTGAGAAACGCGACGAGATATTCGGCCGGATCCGCGCAGCGGTCCAGCGTCTCACCGAAATGCTCGACGACGTGCTCACGCTCAGCCGCTTCGACGCGGGACGCGTCAACGTGAAGCCGGCGGGCGTGGACCTCGGCGCGTTTCTCCAGGAGACGCTCGCCGAGATCCGGATGTGCGACCGCGACGCGCATCGTTTCGCCTTCGAGACTACGGGGGACGGCTCGGGCTTCTCCACCGACGAGGGATTGCTGCGGCAGGTCGTCTCCAATCTGCTGAGCAACGCGGTGCGCTACTCTCCGGCGGGGACTGTGGTCACGCTGCGATTGGACGTGGACGAGAAGCGGGCCCGGATCGTGGTGGAAGACGAGGGGATCGGGATACCGGAAGCGGATCGCGCGCGGCTTTTCCAACCTTTCGAACGGGGATCCAACGTCGGCACGATCAAGGGCACCGGTCTCGGTCTCAGCATCGTCAAACGGACGCTCGAGATGCTCGGCGGAGGGATATCCGTCGAGCCCGGCGCAGGGCGCGGAAGCCGTTTCATCGTCGTGTTGCCTCGTTCCGCGGTCTCGTCATGATCGACCGTAAACCGGTTTGTTTTGCGCCGCCCGCGGCCGTCGCGCGGATCGGGAGGCGGAAAACGGCCGCATCCAATTCATGAAAATCGTTTTGATCGAAGACGAGGAGGCCTTGCGTCAGAACATCCAGGAGTTGCTCGAGCTTCACGGCCACGAGGTCGGCGCGGCGGCGGACGGCGAGACCGGTGTTGCGCTCGCGGAAGCGGGCGCGGATCTGGTGCTCTGCGACGTGGGCCTTCCGGGCATGAGCGGCCACGATGTGCTGCGCGTCCTGCGCGAGCGAACCCGGACGCGCGATCTGCCCTTTATTTTTCTGACGGCGCGGGCCGATCGCTCGGATCAACGGGCGGGCATGGCGCTGGGAGCCGACGATTACATCACCAAGCCCTTTACCGAAAAGGAGCTGATCGAGGCCATCGAGGCCCGGGCGCGCCGGCACGCCTCCTTGCGGGCGCGTCTGGAGGAGGTGCTGGCGGAGCGGCGGCGCGAGTTTGGCGCCCCCTGGTCTCATGAACTGCTCACCCCGTTGAACGGCGTGCTCGGCGGCTTGGAGTTGCTCGAGGCGGAGGCGGAGGGGACTTCGCCGGAGGAGTTGCGGGAGTTGCTGGCGCTGGTGCGCGCGGGGGCGGAGCGGCAGCGCAAGCTATCGGCGAAGTTGATCCGCTTTTTCGAGCTGGGGCGGATTCGGGAGGGACTCGACGCGTCCCCCGACGAGCGTTGCAGCCCCGCGGACATCGTGGCGAGGGGAGCGCATCGCGCGGCCTCGGCGGCGGGGGGCGAGGCTCGACTTCGGCTGCGTGTTTCCGACGGGCCCGAGCTCGCCTTGCCCGGATTTTATCTGACCGACGCGATCGCAGAGCTGGTCGAGAACGCCTTCGCCCATTCTCCACGGGAGGCGCCCGTCACGGTGGAGGCGGAGGCGTCGGGACTTGGCTATCGCGTGTCGGTGACGGATTCGGGGCGGGGAATGAGCGAGACCGAACGGGCGGCGACGGGGCCGTTCGTGCGTTTTTCTCGTCCTCGGGAAGTGCGCGAAGGGCTCGGCCTCGGGCTCGCGATCGCGCGGGAAACGGCGCGTCTCGGCGGCGGGACGCTCAGACTTGAGCCCGGGCCTGCCGGCCTGGGGTTGAGCGCGGTCATCGAACTGCCCGCGGCGCCCGCCCGGGTCCGGCAGCCGGAGGCGACGGGCGCAGGCTCCGGGATCGCGCTTCGTTCAGGCCGCGCCTGACGGCGGGGCGGACGGCGGGCGGATGCAGTCGGAGACGAGCGAGAGCAGCGCCTCCACGGTATAGGGCTTGGCGAGAAATCCGGAGACGGGGGGGCCTGAATCGCGGCCGATGCGGCCGGTGGGATCGTGACCGCTGACGGCGATGATCGGCAGCCTGGGCTGGAGGCGGCGAAGCGCGTTGATCGTCGCCTGGCCGTCCATGATGGGCATGATGAGGTCGGTGATCACGAGGGCGATCCGCTCGCTGTGCCGCGCGAAAAGGGCGACGCCTTCCGCGCCGTCGCCGGCGAGCAGAACCTGGTAGCCGTGGGCCTCGAGCGTGCGACGGGTGAGATCGCGGATGGCGGGTTCGTCGTCCAGGACGAGGATGGTCTGGCCGTCTCCGCGCGGGCCGGGGGTGGAGGCGGGGTGAAGTGCCGGGGCCTCGAGTTCGGGCTGGGCGGGCAGGTGAACGTGAAAGACCGCGCCCTGGCCCGGCGACGTGCGCACGGTGATGAAACCGTCGTGCTCGCGGACGATGGCGTGGACGGTGGACAGGCCGAGCCCCGTGCCCTTGCCCACTTCCTTGGTCGTGAAAAAAGGCTCGAAAATCCGCTCGACGTGCTCGGGCGCGATCCCGTGTCCGGTGTCGGACACGGAAATGACGACGTAAGGACCGGGCCGGGCTTCGGGGGTGGTGGCGGCCGACGCGTCGTCGGCGAGAAAGTTGGCGGCGGAGAAGGCGAGCGCGCCGCCGGCGGGCATGGCGTCCCGGGCGTTGAGCGCGAGGTTGAGGAGAACTTGATTGATCTGGGTGGGATCGGCGGAGACGCCCCAAAGCCCGGGGGCGAACTTGGTTTGGACGGAAATGTCGCGGGGAAAGGTCTCGGCGGCGAAACGGGCGGCCTCCTTGATCAGGTGGCGGATCTGGAGCGGCTGGCGCCGGCCCTCGACGCCGCGGGCGAAGGTGAGGACCTGGCGGACAAGCTCGGCGCTGCGCTGGGCGCTGGTCTCTATGGTGGCGATGAGGCGCCGGGCCTCGGGGCCGGGCTGATGCAGGCGCAGGAGGTCGAGCGCGAGCAGGATGGGCGCCAGCATGTTGTTGAGATCGTGCGCGATGCCGCCGGCGAGGGTGCCGATGCTTTCGAGTCGCTGGGCGCGGAGGAACTGGGCCTGGAGCCGGCTCTGTTCGGTGATGTCGGTCATGCCTCCGACCATGCGGTGGGCCCGCCCGTCGGGATCGCGGACCACGCGCCCGCGATCGACGACGGTGGCGTAGGCGCCGTCGGCGCGGCGGAAGCGGTATTCCTCGCGCCAGAATTCGCGACCTTGGTCGCGGGTGCGCTCAAGACTTTTGACCACGCGATCCCGGTCGTCCGGGTGGACGGCGCCGGCCCAGGTGGAAAAGCGGTTGTCGAAGTCGGCGGGTGTATAGCCGAAGCGCGTGTAGAAGGAGTCGTTCCACCAGAGGGTGTTCGCGGCGAAATCCCAGTCCCAGATGGCGTCGCTGGTGGCGCCGGCGATGAGCTGGAACCGTTCGCGGCTGGCGCGCAGTTCCTCCTCGGCGCGGAGTTGTTCGGTGATGTCGCGAGCGATGACGAGTCGCGAGGGGCGACCCTCGAAGGACATGGCCTGGGAAAGCGTCTCGACGGTGAGCCGCGCGCCGTCGCGGCGATGATGGATCCAGCGGCCGGAGCGGTCGTCCTCCGGCTCGAGACCGGCGGCGCGACGCTCGGCGAGGTAGGCGCGAAAGCGGGCCGCCTCCTCCGGAGGACGGATGTCGTGGACGGTCATGGCCAGGAACTCCTCCCGGGTGTGGCCGTAGGTTGCGAGCGCGGCTTGGTTTACGGCGAGGAAGCGAAAGTTCTCCGCGTCGCGAATCCACATCGGGAGCGGATTGAGTTCGAAGAGGCGGCGGAACGCGGCCTCGGTGTCGCGCGCCGATGCCTGGGCGTTTTGGCACCGCGCCTCCGCCTCCGCGAGACGGCGCGCGAAGTCCGCGGGAGGGGAGGGCGAAGGCGTATCGGGAGAGAGAGCGGGCTCGGGCATTTGTGCTTTCCTTGACCGAGGATAATCGCGCGGCCCGGAGCGGGGAAAATAAAAATCCCCCGGGGAGTATACCCGGGGGTGTGGGATCGAGGCAGATCAGGCGACCGGCGCTCAGCCTTCGTGTTCGGCGAGCCAGCGCTCCGTCTCGATCGCGGCCTGGCAGCCCATGCCGGCGGCGGTGATGGCCTGGCGGTAGACATGGTCGGCGCAATCGCCGGCGACGTAGACGCCCGGGACCTTGGTTTTCACCTGGGAGCCGGCGAGGGGCTTGAAGTAGCCGCCCTCGTCGACGTCGAGCGCGGCGGCGAAGGGGCCGGTGTTGGGCACGTGGCCGATGGCGACGAACACGCCCTTGAGCGGCAGGGTGCGCTCGGCGCCGGTGTTGACGTCCTTGACGCGGAGGCCGGACACGGCGCCTTGCTCCACGCCCTCCACGGCCACGGGGACGGCGTTCCACACGCACTCGATCTTCGGGTGCGAGGTGGCGCGATCGGCCATGATCTTGGAGGCGCGGAGGGCGTCGCGGCGGTGGACGAGGTAGACCTTGCTGGCGAAGCGGGTGAGGAAGAGCGCCTCCTCGGCCGCGCTGTCTCCGCCGCCGATGACGGCGACGTCCATCTTGCGGTAGAAGGCGCCGTCGCAGGTGGCGCAGGTGGTGACTCCCTTGCCGCCGTAGAGTTCCTTTTCGCCGGGCACGCCGGTCATGCGCGGGGAGGCGCCGGTGGCGATGATGACGCTTTTGGCGAGGATGACGCGGTCGCCGCAGACGAGCTTGCGCGGAGAGGAGGAGAGGTCGACGGACTGGACCTGGGCCTGTTCGAAGCGGGCACCGAACTTGGTGGCCTGCTCGCGAAGATTTTGCATGAGCTGAAAGCCGTCGATGCCGTGGGGGAAGCCGGGGAAGTTTTCGACCTCGCTGGTGGTCGTGAGCTGGCCGCCCGGCAAACTGCCCTCGATGACGAGGGGATTGAGATTGGCGCGACCGGTGTAGATGGCGGCGGTGAGGCCTGCGCATCCGGTGCCGACGATGACGACGTTTTCGACGGGGGAGGACATGAAAAAAGAAGTGTCGAGGGCGACAGGTTGCCCGCGGCTTGGCAACCCGCAAGCGGGACGGGCCGCTCCGGCGCATGGGGGGGGCGGCGCCCCGTCGGCGCGGCTTGTTTTAAAAGAGCCGGAGGAGCGAGCGGGGCCCCACGTCGATGAAGGTCTCCCGATCGGCGGAGGGGCGGGGGAGGCGGCGAAGGAGGCGGCCTCGCGAATCGAATACGCCGATGGCGGAGGCGTCGGCGAGGGACGCGAAGTATTCGCGGGTGTCGGCGTCGAAGGCGAGCGACATGCCTTGGACCGGCAGTTCAAGCGGAAGCCGGCCGAGAAGCGCGCCCTTGGAGGTGAAGCGGATGATCTGGTCGCTCTTTTCCGAGGGGAGGACGAGGAGCTCGTCGTTGAGCGGATCGTAGGCGACGCCCCAGGCGGGGGCGTCGAGGAATTCGAGTTTATGGTAGTGCTCGAGTTCGCCGTTGATGTCCGTCTCGAAGAGCGCGGGGGCGGTGGGGTCGGTGAAAAACAGGTGCCGGTCGCGGGAACGGATGGCGAGGTCGTGGCCGCCGATCGGAATGGCGGGCGCGAGGAACGAGCGTTTGATCGTGGCGGCCGGACGATCGACGACGCGGACCCGGTTGCCCGGGAAGAGACGGATGAACAGGTGGTCGGTGTAGGGATCGTAGGCCATGCCGAGCACCTGCTCGCCGTAGTCGACGTAAGCGGGCACGCCGGAGATCTCGGCGCCGGTCAGCGGATCCACGTCGCGTATGGTCGGGCCGAGGGCGGGTGAGTAGAGATAGGCATGCCCGGGGCCCGGCGTGCTACAACCCGAGACCAGCCACGCGAGGGCCGAGAGAAGCGGGATCGCCGCCCGCCTGCCCTTGAAAAAGGCGGCGAAGGCGAGGCATCGGGACTCGCTTTGCGGGCGGAGGCTGGGAGCGGCGGATTCTTTCATCGACAACAGGGCTTCGGATAGGCCCGAACGGACGGGCCGGACAGCATATTTGCGTTGCCCGGAGTTAAATCTCGGGGTCGCTCTGGCCGACGCGCGTATCCCCGCCATCCTCTTTCCCACATGAACGACAATCCGGTTTCCCATTCACTGCCCAAGGTCGGCGTTCTGGGGCTTGGCATCATCGGCGGCGTTTGGGCCCGCCATTATGCCGCGGCGGGAGTGTTGGCGGGTTCATGGAATCGCACGCGGAAGCCGGAGGCCCCGGCCTGGCGCGAGACGCCCGAGGACGCCGCGACCGCGGCGGACGTGATCCAGATCGTGGTGGCGGACCCGGCGGCGGTGCGCGAGGTGCTGGCGAGGATCGCGCCGCGGCTCGGGCATGGCAAGGTGGTGGTGCAGTCGAGCACGATCGATCCCGATTCCAGCGAGGAGTTTCGCCGCGTGGTCGAGGGCGCGGGGGCGCGTTACCTCGAGGCGCCTTTCACCGGCAGCAAACCGGCGGCGGAGCAACGGCAGACGGTGTTCTATCTCGGCGGCGAAGCGGCCTTGGTCGCTTGGCTGGAGCCCGTGCTGAGTCTGGTGTCGGCGACACGGCTGCACATCGGAGACAACCGCCAGGCGGCGGCGCTCAAACTGGCGATGAACCTGAACATCGCGGTGCAGATGCAGGGGCTGATCGAGGCCCGGGCGCTGGCGGGCGCGGCGGGCATCGGCGACGAGGTGTTCTACGGGGCGCTGGCGAAAAACGTCGGCTATTCCGGGCTGGTGAAGCTGAAAGAGCCGAAGCTGCGGGCGGGGGATTTTTCGCCGCAGTTTTCGGTCAAGCATCTGCACAAGGATCTGCGGCTGGCCTCGAAGGCGGCGGGCTGCGCCGAGCTGCCCGCGCTGGACGTGGTGCGAGAGCAGCTGAAGACGGCGGAGGCGCGCGGTCTCGGCGACGAGGATTTCATCGCCCTCCAAAAGGTGCTCGGAGCCTGAGACCTCGGCGCTTCGCGCCCATCCCCGGCCCGCGCCTAGGCGCGAGAGATGTTCAGGCTCGCGGCGCGCCGGCGCTGGAATTCGGTCGGGCTGCAGCCGAAGGCGCCTTTGAAAAGACGCGAGAAGTGCAGCTGGTCCGCGAAGCCGGCGGCGGAGGCGGCGTCTTTCACCAGCAGCGGCGAGGTCGAGAGGAGCCGGGCTGCGGTATCGAGCTTCCGGCGGGTCAGGCAGCGCTGCGGGGTGTCGCCGCGAAAACGGGCGAATAGCCGGCAAAGGTGAGCGGGGTCGACGCGTGCGGCGGCGGCGAGTTCGCGCAGAGAGGAGAGCGACGTGTGCCGATGTTCGATCACGTGCAGCGCGCGCTGGAGGGTCGCGTAGGATCGCGGGCTGCCGTTGTCGCCGGAGCGCGGACGCTCTGCGCTTTTGAGCAGGAGAAGGCGCAGATAGCCGGCGGCGATCTCGTGACGCAGAGCGCCTTCGCCTCCCGCGTCGCGAAGAAGCTCCTCGAGCAGATTTCGCAGGCTTTCGGCGTCCGCGATCAGGCCGCGGCAAGGCGGGGCCAGCTCGAGCCTGGTCATCAGTTCCACGGCTTCGCGCCCGAAAAAATCCACGAAATACTTCCTCAGCGGGCGACGCGAATCACTGACGATGAGATGCGGCACGCCCGGGCCGTAGGTGAAGAAATGTCCGGGGCGAAGCCGGATTTCCTCGCCGCCGATTCGCAAGGTGCCGGCGCCTTCCGCGACGAATTCCCAGACGAAGGATCCGTATCCCGGCCGTTCCACGCGGTAGTCCGGGAGGCAGCGCTCGAAACCGGCGCAGGAAACGGTCAGCGCGCCGGCCTCCCGCGGCTCCATGTCCAGGCAGGCGTAGCGGGCGTCGGTGACTTGGGTGGAAAACGGCGGTAGCGCCGAATGGGTCATAACCGCGTGTTGAACACGAACGCGGCCGGGCTGGCAATTTCTCCGGCCGGCGCGCCTCGGTCATTTGAACGGGGCCGGAGGGCGACCGTCGGACCGACCCTTGGAGCGGGCGGGAAGCAGCACGGCGACCGCGCCGCCGCCGGGTTGCAGGGAGAGTCTGATTTTGCGGTAAACCAAGGGCCCCTCGGATTCGACGACCTCCTCGGGCGCGGCCGGATCGGCCCCGTCGGCAAAGGTGCGCGCGGTCCATTTCCCCGGCCCGAGGAAGGGCAGCGGGATTTCGAGATCCAGCGGCGCTTCGCCGTTCATCGCCGCCAGCCACCAGACGTCTCCGTGGCGTCTGGCGACGACGATGTGGTCCGCCACCTTGGCGGAAAGCACGTGGCTTTCGTCCCAGACGGTGGGCAGGCCGCGGAGGAACTCCAGTCCGGGCCGCCCCCGGTAGTTCGCCGGGCTGTCGCAGAGCACGAGCAAGGGGCTGGGGTAGACGACGGTCATCGCGAGCTGGCGGGTGCGGGTGCCCATCACCTGGGCGGGATGGGTGGTCTGGAAGGCCGATGGCGTGCGGTTGAGAAACCCGCCCGGCGTGAAGTCCATGGGGCCGAGCAGGCCGCGGGTGAAGGGCAGCGTCACGGTGTGGCGGAGGTCGCAGCGCTTGCCGCCGAGCTTGTTGTATTCGTTCCCCAATACGCCTTCCTGGGTGAGGAAGTGCGGATAGGTGCGGGCTAGGCCGGTGGGCTTGTAGACGCCGTGCAGGTCGATCATCAGGCGGTGGCGCGCGGCGGACTCGAGCAGCTCGACGATCCAGCGCACCGTCTCCTGGGAATCGCTGTCGAAGAAGTCTATCTTCACGCCGGCCACGCCCTGGGCGGCGAGATGGGAGAGCGCGCGGTCGATCCCGAATGTCTTGATGTCGAGGGAGTGCGCCCAGATCCAGAGCCGGACGTTTTTCTCTTTCGCGTGCGACACGAGGCCCGGGAGATCGATCGCGGGGACGGGACGGGTGAAGTCGCCGGAGGGGGTGTTGGGCGGAGACTGGAGTCCCTTGGCGTAGGACGTCATGTGCGCATACCAGAACCAGTCGACGAGCTGGTAGGGCCAGCCCATCTCGGCGGCGAAGTCGATATACTCGCGATGCGAGCGGGTGTCGCCGCGGGCATCGACACGGGGGTGGGCGGGTGGGGGGGGGTTTTCGCCGGTCCACCAGACGTCCCAGGCGGACACGCCGGGACGAATCCAGGAGGTGTCGGCGACGCGTGACGGGGTGGCGAGGGTGGCGACCAGTTCCGACTCGACCAAGGCCGCGGCGTCGCGGGCGACGGTGATCGCCCGCCACGGGCTGAGCATCGGCGCGCGGCCGACCACGGCGCCGCGTCCGTCGTGGCGCGGCGCCAGCGTGGCCCTGACGGCGTTTTCCCCGGTGCCGGAGACAAAGAGGCCGGCCCAGTCGAGCAGGTCGGCTTCGGCGATAGCGACGTAGGCAGCGGGCGTCTCCACCAGCAGCGGGAGGACGGAGCGGTAGGGCCGGCCTTGGCCGCCGTTGCCCGGGCTCCGCGCGGGAATCAGGGAGAGGCGGGTCTCGGGATATTCGGTTTCGGCGGAGGTGGACTCGCCCCCGGCCCAGGCCCGGTGGTCGGCGGGAAACCGGAATTCGGTGAACTCGTCCGATATGACGAACTCCTCGGCGGAAAAAGCCGCGGGCAGTTCGTAGCGGAAGGCGACCCCGTTGTCGTAGGCCCGGAGAACAAGCGCGAAGTCGCGCGGCTTGTCGCCCGCTTCCCGCAGCGCGACGCGAAGCTCGCGCCACGAATCCGGCGCCTGGCGACGCACGCCGAAAGGGTTCTCCCAAACACCGTCGTGGGTGGTGGAGCGGGTATCGCCGATGCGCGCGGCGGGACCGAGGCGAAGACCGTCCGTGAAGCCGAGGCCGAGAGGCGAGTCGACGAGGAGCGGTTTGCCGTCGAGCTCCACCCGGTAGCGGAGGCCGGTCTCGTCGGAGACGACCAGCGCGAGCCGGCCGTCGGGCGAGGCGACCCGGCGTTCGGCGGCGAGCGCGGCGCAGACGGATGAAAACAGGGCGACGGCGAAGAGGCGGAGCGTGGTCATCGGGGCGGGGATCGGTGCGCGGCGCGGCGGGATGGGATGGCTCCCCGTCGGGCGCAAGGAATCCGGACCGCCGGCGTCGTCGGCGGTCCGGAGGGGGGCGGATTTAAAGGGTGACCTTTAGGACGAGAGCGATGTCGGCGCCGGGCTTCGACCCGAGCGGTTCGATGGTCAGTTGATCGTCCGACTGCTTCCAGCGCACCGGTTCGGCGACGCCCAGGGCGGAGATGGCGGAGATCTTCGCGTCGGCGCCCGAGCGTCCGAGCGCGGCGAGGCGGAGCGGCTCGGACGGCACTCCCATCACGGTGACGTAGACAATCTTTCCGTCCTTGCTCGCGGTGTAGCGGACGTCGGCGGGCGTGAAGGGCTTGCCCTTGCCCTCGTTGAAACCCTGGGCTGAGAGGGCGACGCCCTCGCTCGCGGGGCCTTCGCCGAAAGTCTTCCAGGGGCGGGTGGCGAAGATCGCCTCGCCGTTGACGGAGATCCAGGCGCCTATTTCCCGGAGGATGGCCTCCTCCTTCTCGTCGATGGAGCCGTCGCCGCGGACCGGGACGTTGAGGAGCAGGTTGCCGTTCTTGCTCACGATGTCCGCGAGCATGTGGACGACGGTGCGGGCGGATTTGTAACGGTTTTTCTCATACACGCCGCGGTCGTAGTGCCAGCCGCCGAGGCAGGTGTCGGTCTGCCAGGCCTTGGGCAGGGTGGTGGCGGGCACGCCGCGCTCGATGTCCCAGACGAGGGACTTCTGCTGGTCTTCCGAGAGGATCTTGCCGAAAAGCACGCCGGGGTCTTTGCGGCGGGCGAGGTTGGCGTTGTAGAAATGGGCGGCGATCTTGAGGCCGGCGTCGCTCACGGGCCAGAGGGGCAGGGCGGTGTCGTCGAAGTAGATCAGGTCGGGCTTCGCCTGGTTGATGAGGTCGACGGTGCGGTCGTAGAAGGCCTGGCAGTAGGCGGCGTCGGGGATGGTCACGCCGTTTTCCCAGTTCCAGCGGTTGTGGATGGAGCCGAGATTCTGGAAGCCGGGGCTCGGCTCGTGGTTCTGGGCGTAGAGCTTGCGAGGGTCGAGGCCGTCCCACCACTTGCCCTTGCCGTCGGCGGCGGTGAGTTTGCCGTCGTAGGGAACACCGGCCTTTTCGCCCTCGCGATCGGCGCCTTGGGCGACCTCATACCAAGACCAGGCGTGGGCGGCGTGGACGCTGACGCCGAAGGGCAGGCCCTCCGCGCGGGCGGCCTTGGCCCAGCCGGCGATGAGGTCTTTTTGCGGGCCGACGCGCACGGAGTTCCACTCGTGGTGTTTGCTGGCCCAGAGGTCGAGATTGTCGTGATGGTTGGCCATCGCGAAGAAGTAGCGCGCGCCGACTTTCTTGTAGAAGGCGACGAGCTTTTCCGGCTCCCACTTTTCGGCCTTCCAGTCGTGGATCACCTCCTTGAAACCGGCCTCCGAGGGATGGCCGTAGCGTTCGACATGGCGTTTGTTTTGCCCGTGTCCCTGCGAATACATGCTGCGCGCATACCAGTCGCCGGCCTCGGGCTGGCACTGCGGTCCCCAGTGGGCCCAGATGCCGAACTTGGCGTCGCGAAACCAGTCCGGGGCGGACGAGTAGCGCGAGAGGGATTCCCAGGTGGGGGAGTAGGGGCCCCGGGCGGCGGGTTCGGTCTCGGTGTGCACGGTGGAGCCGGGCGAAAGGTCGAGGGAGATGGGGGAGGGGGCGGGGGCGAGGGCCGGGAGGGCGAGAAGGGCGCAGAGCAGGGAGGCGGGCTTGAGGGCGGTTTTCATGGGGCGCGGCGATAATACCGGACGACGGGAAGGTTCGCCATGCATGAGCGCGTTCGCTTTGTGTAGAAAAGACGCATGAAGCCGGCCCAATCCGTTCACCAACGCTGGAGGAGCCTCGCGGTGGCGAGCGCGCCGCAGATCCTGACCTGCGCGCATTGCGTGCTCCTCGAGTGGGAATACGACGAGTTGTCGGCGCCTTTCTGGCGCTGGTATTGGAACGACCGGCCCGGAGCCTGGTTGGTTTTGCCTCGCGAGCGGGTGCCGATCGAGCCGGGACGGGTGGTGCTCATCCCGCCGCACACCTCCTTCGGCACCGGGTGCAAGGGGCCGGTCGGGCATTTTTATGTGCATTTCGCGCTCGGGCTCGACCGGGTGGCGACGCCGGGCCGGGTGTTCCAGCATACGCCGACGCCGTCGGAGCGGACGATGATCCGACGCCTGGTCGCGATGGCGGAGGGGGGCGGCGAGGCCTCGCCGTTGACCGCGGCGTTTCTGTTGCAGGCGGTGCTAAACGCCGCGCTCGCCAAGATCCCGGACGATTACTGGGAGGGGCGGCTGATCGATCCCCGCATCGCGCGCGCGCTGGAGATCTTGAGCCGGGACGAGGCGGAGGGCGACAACGAGGCGCTGGCCCGCGAGGCGGGGATGAACACGAACGCGTTCATCCGGAAGTTTCTCCAGGCGACGGGCCACACGCCGCATCGTTACCGGCTGCGGCTGCGCACGGAGCGGGCGGCGGCCTGGCTGCGCGAGGGGAAAATGAGCATCGAGGAAGTGGCGGCGGCGACGGGATTTTGCGACCGCTTCCACTTCTCCCGGGTCTTCAAGCAGGTGACGGGGACGAGCCCGGCGCGTTATCGGCGCGCGGAGGGGCGTGGCGGGTGAGCCGCGCGGTGGGCGCGGGGCGTGCGGCGGGTCAGGCGCGGCCGCGTTGGCGGAGGTTGTCGATGGCGACGGCGACGATGATGACGGCGCCCATGACGATTTCCTGCGTGTATTGGGGCCAGCCCATCTTCACGCCGCCGTTGCGCAGGATGGTGATGATGAGCGCGCCGATCATGGTTCCGAGGATGGTGCCGCGTCCGCCGAGGAGGCTGGCGCCGCCGATGACGGCGGCGGCGATGACGAACAACTCGTAGCCGATGGCCTCGGTGGGCTGGCCGATGGCGCCGAGGCGGGCGAAGAACAGCACGCCGGCGAGGCCGCTGAAAAGGCCTCCGAGCATGTAGACGGCGATCTTGGTGCGGGAGACGGGCACGCCGCAGAGGACGGCGGTTTTTTCGTTGGAGCCGAGGGCGAAGATGTGGCGGCCGAGGCGGGTGTAGCGGAGGAAGAGGGCGGTGAGGACGGCGGCGCCGATCACGAGCCAGACGGCGAGGGGCAGGAAGGGCCAGGTGTAGAGGTTTTTCGAGGGGTCGAGCAGGCGGGCGATCCAGAGGTCCTGCACCTCGGCGGGCGGGTAGATGTTTTGCTCGTTGGCGACCAGCTTCGCGAGGCCGCGGGCCATCTGCATCGTGCCGAGCGTGATGATGAAGGGCACGATGCGGAGCCAGGTGACGAGCGCGCCGTTGATGAAGCCGATGAAGACCGAGACCGTGACCGCCGAGGCGAGCGCGAGGAGCGGGAGCAGGACGGGATACTGGGTGACGAGCTTGGCGTCCTCCGGCCCGAGATTGAGCACGTAGGCGGTCGTGATCATCGAGAGGGCGATGGCGGAGCCGGCGGAGAGATCGATGCCGCCGGCGATGATGACGAGGGTCATGCCGATGGCGGCCATGGCGACGACGGCGATGTCCTGCAGCATGAGCTGGGTGTTGGCGTCGGACATGAAGCCCTTGCCGGCGGGCGTGAGGATCGCGAAGAAGGCATAGACCGCGGCGAGCGCGGCGAGCCGGCCGAGCATGGCGAAGACGCGGGAGGATTTTTTCGGAGACGAAGAAACAGAGGCGACGGGCTGGCTCATTTGGGAGAGGCGAAGGCGGAAGGGACGGAGGGAGGGACCGCTAACGCTCGCTAAAGGGCGCTAAAACAAACCGGTTTTGGCTTAGCGAGGGTTAGCGGAATTTAGCGGTCTTATAAATCAGGCGCGTTGGTCCTGGCCGGTGGCGGCGAGCATGAGGGAGTGTTCGGTCCATTCGGCGACGGGGCGGGCTTCGCCGAGGACGCCGCGGGTCATGACGGCGATGCGGTCGCAGATGCCGAGCAGTTCGGGCAGGTAGCTGGAAACGACGAGCACGGCCTTGGGCGCCTTGCCGGCGGCGGGATCGCCGAGGGCGAGTTTGTCGATCCAGGCGTAGATCTGGGCCTTCGAGCCGACGTCGATGCCGCGGGTGGGCTCGTCGAGCAGGAGGACGTCGCAGTCGTGGTGGAGCAGGCGGGCGATGGCGACCTTCTGCTGGTTGCCGCCGGAGAGCGCCTCGACGGGCTGGTGGCCGCCCTGGCACTTGATCGGGAAGGTCTTGATCCAGGGTTCGGCGGCTGCGTTTTGGCGCGAAGGGCGGACGAAGCGCCAGGGGCCGAGTCCCTGGAGCTTCGACAGGGTGAGGTTTTCCGCGATGGAGAGATTTTGCGCGAGACCCTCGGTCTTGCGGTCCTCGCTGACGAGGCCGAGCCCCTGGTTCCAGCGGGTCGCCGGGCCGGCGGCGGGCGCGAGATGGCCGTGGATGCGGACCTCGCCGGAGGCGACCGGATCGAGGCCGAAAAGAGCGCGAAGCGCCTCGGTGCGGCCGGAGCCGATGAGGCCGGCGATGCCGACGACCTCGCCGCGGCGGAGCGTGAGCGAGGCGGATTTGGGCGCCTTGCGGCCGGCGAGTTCGCGGAGCTCGAGGATGGGTTCTCCGGGGTTGCGTTGCGAGCGAGGGTAGAGGTCGTCGACATCGCGGCCGACCATCAGGGAAATGATCTTCGAGACCGGCACCTGGCCGACGACGCCGTGGCCGACGGTCTCGCCGTCGCGCAGGACGGTGAAGCGGTCGCAGAGCGCCTCGACCTCCTCGAGCGCGTGGCTGATGTAGACGACGGCGACGCCCTTGGCCTTGAGGCGGCGGACGAGGGCGAAGAGCGCCTGAACGTCCTTTTGGGTGAGCGAGCTGGTCGGCTCGTCGAGCACGAGGACCTTGCAGCCGACCGCGACGGCGCGGGCGATCTCCACGAGCTGTTGCTCGGCGATGGAGAGGTCCTCGACTAGGGTGGCGGGATCGAGGTCGACGAGTCCCACCTCGTCGAGGGCGCGACGCGCGACGGCGCGGGTCTCGCGCCAGTTCATGAAGGGGCCGCGCGTGGGCTCGATGCCGAGAAGGATGTTCTCCATCGCGCTGAGGTGGGGCGCGAGGGCGAGCTCCTGGTAGATCATGCACACGCCGAGGGCGCGGGCGTGGAGCGGGCCGGACGGCTGGTAGGGCGCGCCCTCGAAACTCATCTCGCCGGAGTCGGCGGAATGGGCGCCGGAGAGCACCTTCATCAAGGTGCTTTTGCCCGCGCCGTTTTCGCCGATGAGGGCGAGCACCTCGCCGCGCGCGAGCCCGAGGTCGACCCCCTTCAGCGCCTGCGTGGCTCCGAAGGATTTTTTCACGCCGCGCACGGTGAGCAGCGCGGGGGAGGCGGGGGCGTCGGGCATGCGCGGCGAGCGGTGAGGGGACGGACGGGCGCGGGTGCGAGGCGACTTACTTGGCGAGGTCGGCCTTGGTCTTCACGGTCACGCCGGTGTCGACGTAGGCCTCGACGGGTTTGCCGTTGAGGTGGTCGACGAGGGATTTGACGCCGAGGTAGCCCATCTTCTCGGGGTCTTGGACGACGAGCGCGTCGATCACGCCGGTTTGCAGGCCCTGGATGAGGAGCGTGGAGTCGTCGAAGCCCACGAACTTGGCGCCGACCTCGACGCCCTTTTTACGCAGGGACTTGAGGGCGTTGTAGGCGCCCTCGGCGGTGACCTGGTTGGAGGCGTAGACGCCGGCGAGCTCGAGTTTGCCGTTTTTGACGTAGTTGTTGAGGAGGGTCTCGGCGACGCGCTGGGCGCCGGCCATGGAGCCGTCGGTGAACTGCTGGGCGACGAGCTTGAGGGCGGGAGTCTTGGCGATCTCGGAGGTGAAGCCCTCCTCGCGGAGGCGGGTGCTGGCGGAGCCCTCGGTGAAGCGGATCATGAGCACCTGTCCGTCGTGGGCGGGGGTGGGGCCGACGAGGTCGACGAGCGTTTTGCCGGCGGTGGCGCCGGCGGCCTTGTTGTCGGTGGCGACGAAGTTGGTGTAGTCGGCGCCGGCTTTTCCGGCGAGGGGCGAGTCGAAGATGGCGACGGGGATGCCGCGCTTGGCGGCGTTGCGGACGTGGGGCGCGAGGGCCTTGTCGTCGCAGGGCGCGAGCATGATGCCCTGGAGGCCGGAGGCGGCGAGGTTGTTGAAGATGCCGATCTGGTCGGCGACCTTCGAGTCGTCGAGCGGGCCTTGCCACTCGAGTTCGACGCCGAACTCGGCGGCGGCGCGGCGGGCGCCGGCCTCGGCGGCCTTCCAGTAGGAGTGGGTGGTGGCCTTGGGAATGGCGGCGATGGTGATCTTTTTCGCGGCCTCGGCGGCTTGGCCGACGGCGGGAAGGAGCAGGCCGAGGGCGGCGATGGCGGCGAGCAGGCGGGCGGGGCGGAGGGGGGAACGGGTCGTGATGTTCATGGGGTTAAAGCGGGTATGGCGGGCGCTAGGAGGCGGACAAGAGTCGATGCGTCGAGCGCCGCGGTGCGGAGATACGGGAAGGGGAATGAAAGAAGGAGACGGGGGTGAGCGAAAAGCGGGCGGACGGTTAGAACGGGCTCGGCCGAGGACGGACGGCAGGAGCTATCAGGCTAGCCCGTAGATGCGACGCGCGTTTCCGCCGAAGACCGCGGAGTGTTCCGTGGCGCTCAAGGCGGAGAGGGCGGACGCAACGGTGGTTTTCCAATCGGCGTAGCCGACGCCGGCGAGGCAGACGGGCCAGTCGGAACCGAAGAGGAGGCGATCGGGTCCGAAGGCCTCGAGCACGACCTCGAAATAGGGGCGGAGCCGCGCGGGCGTCCAGCTGAGGACGTCGGCCTCGGTGACCATGCCGGAGAGTTTGCAGGCGACGTTCGGGCGGCGGGCGAGCTCGCGGATGTTTTTCGCCCAAGGCTCGAGCTCGTTGGCGGCGATGCGGGGCTTGGCAATGTGATCGACGACGAAGGTCTGGTCGGGGTGCCGGTCGACGAAGGTGATGGCGTTGGGGAGATGGCGTTCGAAGATCAGGATGTCGTAGACGAGGCCGCGGCGGGTGAGGGCGCGGATGCCGCGGTTGAAATCCTCGCGCAGCATGTAGGCGTCGTCGGGTTCGCCTTGGAGCACGTGGCGGAAGGCGCGCAGTTTTCCCGCCACGGCGGCGGGATGGGCGGCGAGACGGTCGAGGTGTTGCTCGAGATCGGGCGCGACGAGCGGCACCCAGCCGACGACGCCGCGGATGAAGGCGTGGCGCGCGGCGAGATCGAGGAGCCAGTCGGTTTCGACGAGGGATTGGCGGGCCTGGACGCTGACGACGCCATCGACGCCGGCGGCGGCGAGTTCGCGCGCCAGATCCTCCGGGAGGAAGTCACGACGCAGGGCGGACCAATCGGGCGGTATCCAGCCGTATTCCTCGTCGGTGTAGCGCCAGAAGTGGTGGTGGGCGTCGATGACCATGGGGTGTTCGCGGGCGGAGGCGGAGGAGCGATCGGGGGCGCGGGGCGTGGTTCAGAGCTCGACGTGAATCTTGGTGACCGCGCCGGGATTCGCGGACCAGTCGGCCAGGGCCTGGCCGGCGTCGGCGAAGGGCACGGTGCGCGTGACGGTTTCCTCGACGGGGTAACGGCCGGAGGAGAGGAGCGCCACGACGTCACGGAAATCCTCAGGCGTGGAGTTTCGCGAGCCGAGGATATCGAGCTCCTTCATCACGAAGTATTTCGTCTCGTAGGAGACGGGCGCCTTGGCGTAGCCGATGTAGACCACGCGACCGGCGAAGCAGACCTCGTCGACGGCGGCGGTGAAGGTGGCGGGGTTGCCGACGGCCTCGATCGCGACGTCGGGGCCATGGCCGTCGGTCAGGGCTTGCAGACGCTCGTGGAGGTTTTCGGTGCGCGAGTTGATGACGTGGGTGGCGCCGGCCTTTCGGGCGACCGCGAGTTTGCCGTCCTCGATGTCGACCGCGATCACGGTGGCGCCGCGGTGCAGGCCGGCGGCGGCGATGGCGCCGAGGCCGATCATGCCGCAGCCGAAAACGAGGACCTTGTCCGAGGCGGCGACACGGCCGCGGGAGACGGCGTGGAAGCCGACGGCGAGAGGCTCGACCAGGGCGAGCTCGCGCAGGCCGAGGCCGGGCGCGGGGACGAGTTTTTCCCAGCGGGCGACGATGAGGTCGGTGAAGGCGCCGTCCTGCTGGACGCCGAGCGTCTGGTTGTGGCGGCAGGCGTTGAAGCGTTTTTGGCGGCAGGAGCTGCACTTGCCGCAGGTGGTGTAGGGCAGCAGCGTGACGGTCTGCCCGATGGCGTATTCGGCGGGGACGCCGGGCGTGACGGCGGCGATCTCGGCGGCGATCTCGTGCCCGGGTATCCGCGGATAGGATACGAGCGGATTTCCGCCTCGGAAGGTGGAGAGGTCGGAGCCGCAGAAGCCGAGACGGCGGACGCGGAGCAGGACCTCGCCGGGGGCGGGCGTCGGGGCGGGCTTTTCGCCGTAGGAAAAAGATCCCGGGCGGTCGATGAGGAGGGTTTTCATGCCGTGGCGTCGGGCTGGGTGGAGGCGCGGTGCGGTCGGACGGGGCGAACGCTGTCAGTTGTTTTCGGGGTGGCCGGAGGTCCAGGTGAGGTTGTGCACGGGGGCGAGGATGGTCCGGACCTCGGCGAGGAGCTGCTCGTCGATCGGGGCCTCGGCGTCGGCGATGTTTTCGAGGACGCGCCTGGAGCTGGCGGTGCCGACGATGTGGGTGTGGATGTCGGGATTGGCCATCGAGAACTGGAGGGCGAGACGGCCGAGGTCGGTGCCGCGGGAACGGCAGAGCGCGGCGGCCTCGGCGCATTTCTGCTTCAAGAGGGCAGGGGCGGGATGCCAGTCGGGCGGGCCCTCGTTGCTGAGCAGGCGCATCGCGAGCGGGGCGGAGTTGAAGATGCCGACGTTCTTGGCCTTGAGGTAGGGCAAGAGGTCGGCGAGCGCGGTGTCGTTGAGGCAGTAGTGGCAGTAGTTCTGGATCTGGTCGACGGCGACCCGGTCCATGACCTGCTTGAAGAGTTTGACGGGCAGACAGGTGATGCCGACGAAGCGGGCCTTGCCGGCCTTCTGGACCTCGCGCAGGGCGGGGATGGTCTCGGTGATGATCTGCTCGATGGAGCCGAATTCCATGTCGTGGACCTGGATGAAGTCGACGTGGCCGACGCCGAGGCGGGCGAGGCTCTCGTCGACGCTCTTCTTCACGCGGGCGGCGGAGAAATCGAACTCCGCGGCGGTCTTGCCGTGGCGGGCGACCTTGGTGGCCAGGACGTAGCGGTCGCGGCGCACGCCCTTGAGGGCCTTGCCGAGCACGGTCTCGGCGGTGGTGCGGCCGTAGTAGGGCGCCGTATCGATCAAGTTGATACCATGATCCAGGGCGACGTGGACGGAGCGGATGCCCTCGGCCTCGTCGATGGGGCGGAATTCGGAGCCGAGGGAGGAGCCGCCGTAGGCGAGGGCGGAGACTTTGACGCCGGTGGCGCCGAGCGGGCGATATTGCATGGGGATGCTGAAAAGGGTGGGGCGAGGGATCTCGCGCGCGCCAGGCCGGCCGCGCCGGGCTGGTTCAGGCGGACTCGAGGATGAGGTTGCCGTATTGGGTGGTGTCGCCGGTGCGGATGAGACCGATGGCCAAGGGCACGCGTTTCTTGAACTCGACGTGGGGCTCGAAGGTGATCGGCAGCCCGTCGAGGGCGGCGAGGTGCCGGGCGAGCTTTTCAGCGGTGTTGGCGCCCTTGAGCTCGGCGGCGGCGAACACGCGACCGACGACGAAGTTCGGGCGCAACGCGGCCAGGACCTGCGCGACCGTGGGGGTGTCGTCGACCAGCGACAGGTCGACGGTCTCGATTTCCGGCCAGAAGGGGAAGCCGCGGTCGGCGATGACGAGGGTGTTGGTGTGGCGGACGCGGGCCAGGAGGGAGAGAACCGCGGGGTTGAGAATGCCGGTGCGGAGCATGACGGGGTGGGGAGATACTATGGACGGAGGGCCGCCGTGTAAATGGATCGGCTTGTCGACGATATGGATAATATTTGCATGCTTGCCGAGATCTTCCCGCTTTTGGGTGGACGCGTGGCGCGGTCGGCATGTTCGCCGCGAAGGGCGTGCGCCGACGGCTCGGGTGCTTGGTGCAAAAGATTCGTCTTCGGTATGGCCCGGTCGTCTGCTCAACTGTTTTTAACTTCCCGAACGACATGCGATTCCCCTCGATCCTCTTGTTTGCCCTGGTGTCTGTGATCGTCTCCCCCGCGTCTTTGCCGGCGGCATTGCTATCCGGCCAGGCGCCGTCTTCGGCCAATCCCATTTTGCCCGGCTATTACGCGGATCCGTCCATCGTTTCGTATGAGGGCAAGCACTACATCTACGCCACTTTGGATCCCTGGGGGGGGAAGACGCTCGGATGCTGGGAGTCGTCGGATTTCAAGGATTGGAGCTTTCGCGAGCTGAACTGGCCGACCAAGGCCGCCTGCACCAGCCGGACCTCGGGCTCGGCGGATGTGTGGGCGCCCTCGGTGGTGCGCCTGCCCGACGGCCGGTTTTTGATGGCCATATCCGTCGGCAACGAGGTGTGGCTTGGCGTCGCCGCCCGGCCCTTGGGCCCGTGGAGCAACGTGCTGGGGGACCGCCCGCTGATAACCCGTGATTACAAGCCGGGGTTTCATATGATCGACGCGGAGCTTTTCGTGGATGACGATGCGTCAGTCTATGTCTACTGGGGCTCGGGGTGGGGGTGGAAGAACGGTCGCTGCTGGGTGGCTCGTCTCTCGGCCGATCTCAAGTCATTCGCGGAGGAGCCCCGCGATGTGACGCCGACGAATTATTTTGAGGGGCCGTTCATGGTGAAGCGCCACGGGAAGTATTTCCTGACCTACTCGCAAGGGGTCACGATCAAGGATACCTATCAGGTGCACTACGCCGTTGGTGACAACCCCTACGGCCCCTTTGCGGAGCCGGACAACAGCCCGATTTTGGTCACGGACAAGGAGATCAACGTCATCAGCCCCGGGCACCACGCGGTTTTTCGCGAAGGAGACCAAGACTACATCCTCTATCATCGGCACAGCCTGCCCTTTGACCCGAAGTTCATCGGTCGGCAGACGTGCGTGGACGAGTTGCGCATCACCGCGGACGGGCGAATCGCCAAGGTCGAGCCCACCCATCGAGGGCCTTCTCTCGTGCAGGGGCGCGCGGAGGGACGGAGCATCGCGGTCGGCGCGATGGTCGAGGCCTCGAGTTCCGATTCCGCGCACGGTGCGCCCGCCTTTGTCGTGGACGACAACTACGCGACCCGATGGGCGGCATCCGCGGGCGCCAAGGGCGCGTGGCTTCGGATCGATCTGGGATCGGTGAAGAGCATCTCGCGGCAGCTCCTCCGCCCCGAGTATGCGACCAAGGCCTATCGATTTTCCGTCGAGGCGTCCGAAGACGCGCAGGCCTGGGTCAGGGTGGCCGATTACACCAAGGATCCGGCGACCGGTTCGCCCCTCGTGATCGACCGGACCTTCCGGGCTCGTTATCTCCGCGCGGTTTTTCCGGACGACGTGGACGGCGCGGACATCTCACTCATCGAGTGGGCCGTGTTCTGATCGTCACGCGACTGAGCGCGCGTGCGTGAGCGTGTTTCGCGCCGCGCCGTCTGGGCGCGTCACGCCGTGGTTTGGTTCCGGCCTGTCGCTTGGCGGTCGGCGGACGAATGGGCGGATGTTTGGCTTCAGCGTTGGGGAAATGCCTGATTCGCGCGGGGCGCTTCGGGGCCATCGCCGGCAAGTGCTTTCGTTCGTCCGAGCCTCGCCGTCGCGGCGCGGGCGCGGCGATCTTGCGCTGTCGGCGCCGTGCCGGTCTCCTGATTCCTTCGTCTAAACTGTCGCCGATTCGGGCTCCGGAGGTCGGCTAAGGAGCCGCACATGACTGCGGCCGCTTTATGGCGAAGTGGAGAAATGGATACGGAAATACCCTGCTGCGCGGATCCAGGCGGCCAAAGCCGACACGTGAGGCGCCGCTGCGCGTTTTCGGTCAATAGTTAGAGCGGGAATTGGGTTTATGCGAAAGGACGCCGGGCAGATAAGCGTCCGACCGAGGCGGATACCCCGCAGCGCCTCGCGTCCCCTCCGTTAGTCTCCCCCAACCCACGCGTTTAATCACGTCAGACCTCGTCGGTCCTCCCCATGAACAAAGTCCTCGGCCAGCTGTTCGCACCCGTCAAAGAATACGGTTTCCCCTACGTAAGCGGCTCCTCGCTGCTCGCTCTCGGTCTGTGTGCCGCCCTCACCTCGATAGGCATCTCCACCTCGGCTATGGCCGCCAGCGCCACGTGGACCGGAGGCGCGGGAGGCCTTCAGACGAGCCTTAACGACAACGCCAACTGGAGCACGGGATCGGCGGCGTTCGTGAGCGGCGACGTGATGACCTTCGACAACGCGACCGCGCTCGGCGCCACGCTGGTATGGAGCGCGCAGCTCGGGCCCGGGTTCGGCGCCACCGACGGCTTGCACGTGAACCACACCGGATCGGGCAACCTCACCCTCGACGGCAATCCGTCCTCCGCTTTCTTCGGCATCGGCAACATCACCATCGCGAGCGGCGCGGGCGTGTTCACCCTAGGAGACGGCGCCGCCGGCAGCACCTTGGTCTATCGCGGCGCCAACAACCAGAGCACGTTTACGAACAACAGCAGCAACCGCGCGGTCATCGCCTCGGACATCCTCTGGCGCGCGGGCGGCGGCGCCGCCAAGACCGTCACGATCGATGGCGCCGGCGACTGGTTGTATAATTCCGCGTTTCGTATCGACGCGACGCAAAGCCAGTCGGGACTTACCTTGGTCAAGAACGGCTCGGGCGCGCTTCAGTTCGCCGCGGCGGACAACTTCGGCACGAGTGTCGGGGCCCTGACCCTGAACCAGGGCTCGCTCACGATTTCAGGCGTCGGCTCCCTCGGCACGGGCGGCAACTTCGCCCAACCCATCTCGCTCAACGGCGGCACATTCAACTTCGCCAGCTCCGCCAACCAGACGCTCTCCGGTATCATCTCCGGCTCGGCGCCCTTCAACCAGAGCGCGGGTAATCTCACGCTCACCGGCGCCAACACCTACGGCGGCAATCTCACGATCAACGGCGGCTCCCTCACGCTGAGCGGGAACGGCACCGTCAATTCCGCGGCGTCGCTGGTCGTGAACGGCGCGTCCGCCCGTCTGACGAACTCCACCGCTTCGGCGGTCTCCGTGCCGGTGTCTCTGCGTGCCGGAACGCTCACCGGCGCCGGCGGCTTCGGTTCCGTGGTCGTGCCCAACCAGACCGGCGCGGTGGTTTCCCTCGGCCGCAGCGGCGCCGAGACGTTGACGGTCGCGTCTCTGACGTTCCAAGGCGCCGCCGAGCTCAACATCACCAAGGCGGGCGATCCCGCGACCGCCTCGGTCACCGTCGGCGGCGCGTTGACCACCACGCCCGCCAACGGGAAGGTGAAACTCAGCTCCTCCCTGCCTTTCTGGACCAGCGCGCAGTTCTATAATCTCGTCCAGGCGGGCGGCTTCTCCGGCGGCGCCTCCAGCTTCGAGATCGGCACCATCACGGGTCTCACCAGTCGTCAGAGCGCGTCCGTCTCCGTGCAGGGCGGCTCCGTCGGCATCATGATCAACGGCGACTCCCCGCGCTGGACCGGCGGCGGAAACGCCGCCTGGGACACGTCTTCCGCCGGCAACTGGGCCCTCATGATCGGCGGCGGCTCCACCACGTTCATCAACGGCGACGTGGTGCGATTCGACGACAGCGCCACAAGCACCGCGGTCAGCATCGGCGCCGCGGGCGTGCAGCCGTCGACCGCGCAATTCGACAACAATTCCCTCGACTACACCCTCGCCGGGCCGGGCGGCATCACCGCCGGCGCACTGATCAAATCCGGTTCCGCCCGCCTCACCGTCAGCGCGGCCAACAGCTACGCCGGCGGCACGACGATCAACGGCGGCACGCTCGCCCTCTCCGGTTCGGGCACGCTCGGAGGTTCGAGCGCCAACGTCACCCTCAACGGCGGCGTCCTCGATCTCGGCGGCGCGCCGCGGACTTTCGGCACCGTATCCGTCGCCGGCGACTCCTCGGTCGTGAACGGCGATCTCGCGGCCGTCGAGTTGCTCGGTTCCGGCTCGTCCGGCAACTCCACCGTCTCCGCCCGCGTGACCGGCTCCGGCTCGGTGCATATGAACGGCGTCGGCGGCACGATGATCCTCTCCGCGGCCAACACCTACACCGGTGGCACCACCGTCAACGCGGGCACGCTCGTTCTTTCAGGCAACGGCACGCTGGGCTCCACGAGCGCAAACGCCACGATCTCCGGCGGCGTTCTCGATCTTGGCGGCTCGCCCCAGACGTTGGGCGTGTTGACGATTTCCGGCGCGGGCACCGTGCAGAACGGCACGCTCCACAACACCCCCGTGGTCGGCGCCCTCGGCTCCGGCACCGCCGTCGTCGCCGCCTCGATCACGGGCAACGCGACCGTGACCGGCACCGTTGGCGGAGGCATCCTCGCGCTGGCCGGCGCCAACACCTACACCGGCGCCACCACGGTGAACGCCGGCACGCTTCAGGTCGGCAACGGAGGCGAGACGGGGTCCATCTCGCCGGGCAGCCCGATCACCGTCGCCGCCGGCGCCAATTTCGCCGTCAGCCGCGGCAACGCCGCGGTGCAGGGCGTGGACTTCGGCATGATCACCGGCGCGGGCGGTTTCACCAAGGCCGGCACCGGCACGACCACGCTCAACCAGGCCAACACCTACACCGGCAACACCACGCTCAACGCCGGCACGCTTTTGGTGACCGCCGCGGGCGCGCTCGGAACCGCCCCGCTCAACATCAACGGCTTTGGCAACCGCCTGCATCTCTCGGGCGGCATCACGCTGCCCAACCTCGTCAACACCGGCGGCGGCGTCACCGTGCAGAACGTCTCGGGCAACAACACCCTGACCGGCGCGTTCGAGTTCGGCAACGTCGGCGCCGTGTTCACCACGATCAACTCCGCGGCGGACACCCTCACGCTCGCGGGCAACCTGACGATCTCCACCAACCTCAACTGGACGACCGCCAACCGCGCCTTCACCTTCAGTGGCGCGGGCAACACGACCGTCAGCGGCGCGATCCACAACGGACCAAACGCCCAGATCGGGGTGAACAAGGAGGGCTCCGGCCTGCTCACGCTCTCCGGGGTGAGCGACTACACCCGCACCACGATGATCTACAACGGCGTGCTGCGCCTCGACGGCGCGCTCGCGACCAACACCGCCGCCTCGGCCGCCTCGCCGGTGGTCGTCGAGCTGGATGGCACGCTCGCCGGCACCGGCTCCATCGCCGGAAACACCGAGGTCTACGGCAACCTGCGCCCCTCGGCCGGCGGCCGGCCGGGCGGCGCTCTGCGCTTCGACGGTCCGCTCTACATCGACAGCTTCTCCCGGACCCAATTCGACATCGCCGGTGCCGTCTTCACCGGCGTGAACAGCACCGCGAGCAACGGCCTGACCTATGGCGGCGTGCTCCAGCTGAACTTCACCTCGGGCATCTACAACGGCAGCTACCAGCTCTTCCAGATCAACGGGACGCCGAGCGGAGATTTCAGCCAGGTCACCCTGACCACGACGAACGCGGGCGAGACCGGTCTGCCGTTGACCCGCGACTCCTCCGCCTGGCGCCTGACCTCGGGCGCCGTGAGCTACGCCTTCGATCCCTCGACCGGCGTCCTCACCGTCACCGGCGGCTTGAACGCGGTCGTGCCCGGCTCCACCACGCTCTCCGCGACCGCGGGCGACGGCTCCGTGGGCCTGGGCTGGACCGCCGCGTCCAACGCCGACTCCTATCTGATCGCTCGCTCCACCACGGCCGGCGGTCCCTATGCGACCCTCGTCGACGGCGCGGTCGGCACCAGTTACACCGACGCGACGGTGACCAACGGCACGACCTACTATTACGTGCTGACCGCCAAGGACTCCGCGTCCGGTCTCACCGGCTCCGCTTCCACCGAGGTTTCGGCCACGCCGCAAGCCGCGCCCTACACGTCCCTGCAGGCCTGGCGCTTCGATACCTTCGGGGTGCATGACGACGACGGCACGGTGCTCGCCGGCGACGCCGAGGACTTTGACGCCGATGGTCTGGCCAATCTTCTCGAGTATGCCCTCGGCACCGACGCGAAGGTCCCGAACGCCAGCCCCGTCGTCGTGGCCAAGGCCGGCGACTTCCTCACGCTGAGCTATCCCCGGCGCAGCCCCGTGGATGCCTCCTTGCTCTACACGGTGCAGGGTGGCGACGACCTGACGACCTTCACCGCCGGCGCGGGCGAGACGATCACGACCGGATCCGTCTCCACCTACACGGATAACGTGAACATCAACAGCGCCGGCGCGCGCCGCTTCCTGCGTTTGTCGGTGACCTATCAGGCGCAACCCTGAGCGTCGCCTCATCTTGGTTCTGAATATTCGGCCCCCTCGTTTCGGCGAGGGGGCTTGTTTGTGTCCGCACGGGAAAAGGCGGCCCGGGCCCCGGCCATTTTGTGGAAAACTTCCGCGTGCGGTGTGGTGCCGCAGGGGCCGATCTGTCGTCGCATGACGGTATTGCCGCCGCGGGCTTTCTTGGCGCCGGGCAATCCGCGCCCGCGAACGAAGGCGGCCATGGCCGCGTCCGAACGACGATCCCACATGTCGGGGCAGGACTCAGCCGGCGCTCGCAGCCAAGGGGACGTGCATTGCGGGCTCCCCTCGTTTGCCCGCGCAAAGCGTCGGCCGACCGCGTTCCGCGGTCGCTTGTTCGCCTGGACGCGCGGGACACGAAAAGGCCGCCGGAAACCAAGGTTCGGGCGGCCGGGAAAACGAACGGTGAACGCCGTTTGGGCGATACCTCGTCCGCGTTGGCTCAGAACCAGAAACGAGGGTTGGTCCCCGTGCTTGTCCCGATGGAAAACACCTCGGGGCCGGGGGTGGGCGACAGCACGAACTGCCTCCAGCGCACATGGCCGTCCACATAGCCCGCATGGGCCCCGGAGGGCATGCGCCCGTTCATATGATTGCTCACGTTCACGGATAGACCGCCGATGTTGACGTTTTCGAAACTGGCGGCGGAAACGCCGGTCGAGATGACGGCGTCGACGACCAGCAGGCGCTTGCTCGGCGCGACGGGTTCGGTGCCGGCGCCGACCTTGTTCGTGTAGATATCCTTGATGCGGTCGTTCTTCCAGACGTCCTCGATCTGCTTCGTGCCCTCGAGCAGGAGCACGTAGCTCGCGACGGCGTAGTTGTTCGGGCTGAAGTTATACATGGTCTCCACGTTGGAGCTCAGGAGCATCTGGGAGGAAGGGCAGTAAAGCACCTCGCGCCCGGCGAGGCCCACGGCGTCCTTGATGACCTGGTGCCCCATGTCCCAGGCCCAGTAACCACCGGTGTTTTGCGGGAATTTCTGGTTCTTGTTCTGGTTGGCCTGCGAGATGAGGGAGAGCGTGAGCTGACGCACGTTGCTCATGCATTTCGCCCGCTTGGCGCTTTCGCGGACGCGGCTCACGGTGGGGATAAGAATCGCGGCCAGCACACCGATGATCGCGATAACGGTGAGCAGCTCGATAAGGGTGAAGCCGCGACGGGCGGCCGATTTCCTGGTGTTCATGGGGCGGGGAGGGTGGGGCGGTCTCGGCGCCTCGCGGTCCCGCCTCGTTTGGCGCGGGCCTTGGGACCTGGGCGATGACGACGGCGGCCAATCTGGTTTCGCCAGCCCGTTTCTCCAGCTTGCCGGAGGACTAACATTTGACCGCGATCACGTCCGGCGCGGGATTCCGCTGTATCGAACTACCCGTTACAGAAATCCACCGGGATGCGGATCGCCTCCTTCACGGGGCGACCGGGCTTTCGCGCGGGCCGAGATATGTCGGGCTCGCGTCGGTGAAATCCAAAACGAAACGCTGGAGCACCACGCCGGGATCGACGAACCAGAGCTTGAGGGTGTGTCGTCCCGGGGTGACGCCCCGCAGCGGGATCGTGATCTGGTTGACGCCGTCGGACACCATGCGGTCCCAGGCCGATCCGGACCGGTCCGCGAGCAAATCCGTGATCCGCGGCGTTTCTGCGTCGAGGGACACCGCGATACGCAAACCTCGGCCGGGCGTGTAAGCCTGGGTCGGCGAGACGACCAGGCGCAGGCGCGCGTCTCCCGTGGATTCGACCCATATCGGGTATTCGAGCCGGGGGCCGTCCCCGCCGGGATGCTCGACCGAGGGCCGGTCGACGGGGAAGTAGGTCACGCCTCCCCGCGTGCGGCCATGGTTCTCCAGCACCTGCCAGCTCGCGCCTTCGCCAGCCACGGCTCGCGCGAAATGGGGCGCTTCGACGGCGATGCGTTTTCCCAGCTCCGCGCGGGCTCCGGACGCCGCGGCGGCGAGTTCGGGGCCGGGCTTTACCACGGGCACGTCGATGCGCACGGAGTCCCCGGTTTCGGGGCGCACGGTCACGCGTCCTATCGAGTTTCCGGAGGGGGCCCGGGACCAGTCGACCGACACCTCGACGCGAACATCCCGTCCCTCCAGAACGCCTTTTACGACCGACACGTGCAGCCACTCTTCGCGCGTCTCCACGGTGAACCGAACCGGTTGCGAGCCGCGGTTGAAAATCTCGAACCAACGTGTGGTCGAGTCCCCGGCGGACCAGGCGTGCAGGGCGGGCAGCCGTGCGACGGGAGGCAGGCCGTAGCCGCCGGGGCGCGCGTTTCGATCGCCCTCGACCGCGACGGCGAGCTGGCCGTCCGCGCGAGGCGCCACTTCTCCGACCGGGGGCATCGCGGAGAGGTTTGGCTGCTCCCAGGTGGTGTAGCCCAGGCGCACCTGATCCATGAGGTGTTTCCATTTCCCGTCGAGCAAGGCGTCCCAACGCGCGGTCATCGCCGCGTCGGCGGCGAAGAGCTCCCGGGCGCGCGCGGCCTCGAGGTTTGCCGTGGCGCGTCCCTGCACGGCGTAGAGCCGGTTGCGGGCGACGGCCTGGTGGAGCTCGTTCACGGTGGTGCAGGACTCGATCGGGTGAAGCACGAGCTGATAGAACGCCGGGCGCGTCTTGGCCGGGAGCCTGGCGTCGAGCGCGCGGGCGCGCGCGCGAAGATCGGTCCAGGCGCCGACGACGCGCTCGGACTCGCGTTCGTGGACGACGCTGAAGGTCTCGGGCTCGAGTTGCTCGGGTTTGCGCAGGCCGTTCAGCCGGGTGTAGCCCGCGACGAGGGCGGCGGCCACGTCCGCATGCTCCGGGCCGAATTCGCGCGCTGCCCAGGCGCGCAGGAAATCGTCGGTGGAGTTGGCTGGCCATCGGGCAGGATCCCAGGCGTAGCGAAGGAAGAACTCGATCGGCACCTCCATGGGCTTCAGGTCGCCCACGTTCACGATCCAGATGCGATCGGCTTCATGCCGCCAGGCGAGGTGCATCTGTTCCCAGACCTTTTCCAACGGGACGGTGTTGAGCCATTTGTAGGAGCGGGGGGATCCGACGTAGTCGAAGTGGTAATACACGCCGGCTCCGCCGGGCCGCGAGCGTTCCCCGGGCGTGGGCAGGCGGCGGATGTTGCCCCAGTTGTCGTCGCACCAGAGCAGGGTGACGTCGTCCGGCACGCGCATGCCCTTCTCGAAGTATTCCTGGACCTCCTTGTAGAGCGCCCAGAGCTGCGGCGTCCGGTCGGCGGGCCGGCCGGTCTCGCGGGCGATGATCTCGCGCTGTTCCTTCACGATACGCTCGAGGAGGGCGACGTTGGCCTCCTCGGACATCGGCTCGTCGCCGTCGCCGCGCATGCCGATGGTGACCAAACTTTCGTAGGCGCGATTTCGGCGTATGCCCTCCGTGAAGAAGCTTTTTATGGACGCCTCGTTTTTCGCGTAGTCCCAGGGACCGATTTTGCGGCGGGTCCATTCCTTATGGGCGCGGAGCATGGGCTCGTGGTGGGACGTGCCCATGACGATGCCATATTCGTCTGCGAGGCGGGGATTCTCGGGGTCGTCCTCGTTGAAAGCGTTGTTCCACATCGCGGGCCAGAGGTAGTTGGCGCGGAGGCGAAGCAGGAGCTCGAAGACCTTGGTGTAGAAACGATGGTTGTATCCCCCGAATTTAGCCGAGGTCCAATTGGTCAGCGCGGGGGCCTCGTCGTTGAGAAAGATGCCGCGATATTTGACGGTCGGCTCTCCCGACGCATGGCGCCCGGGAAGGACGTGGGCGGTGGCGCGCTTGGCGACCGGAACGTCGGCCCACCAATACCAGGGAGACACGCCGAGTTGTTCGCTCAACTCATATATCCCGTAGATCGTGCCTCGCTTGTCGCTGCCGGCGATCACGAGCGCCTGATCGACCCCGGGGGCTGGGTGATCGATGACCGTGATGACAAAGCTTTCCCACTTGCCGGCGAGGTCGCCGACGTCGAGGCGTCCGCTCGAGACCAAGCCGTCGATCACGGCGTTTCGGCCGAGCGTGCCGACGATCACCGGGCGAGGATCGGCGGGGCGGGTTTGGGCGAGTTCGGGTCGTTTGGCGCCCACGCGTTCCAAGTCGTCGCGCAGGTCTCCGAGGGCGCGGATCACTCCGGGATGCTCGGCGGCGTCGTGCCAGAGCGGAGCGCTTCGCGCGCCGTCGAAGAGGGGAAAGGCGCCGTCGGGCGGAGCGGATTCGACCACGATCGACGGCAGCAGATTCAAGCTCGCCGGCTTGGCCGCGAGGCGCGGGCAGAAGGTGAACAGGGCGATGGCGAGGGCGGCGGAGGCGAACAGGCGGAGGTGTTTCATCGTCACGGGGCGGCGAGGGGGATGGAAGTGGAGGCCGGGCGAAGGCCGTCGCCCGCGGCGGAAAGCCGTAGCTCACCGGAGGCGCCGGCGTGGGCGCGGACGATCACCAGGGCGAGTCCGTTGAATGCGCGGCGCTCGGGCGAAGGAAACGCGGTCATGTCGGTCGGATCGCCGTTGTCGGTGGCGACGATCTCGCCGGGGCCTGCGAGGGTGAAGCGCAGCGCGTTATCCGCCCGTGGCGCGAGACGGCCGGCGGCGTCGACGACGCTCACCCTTACAAACACGAGGTCGTGGCGGTTGGCGCGCAAGGTCGGCCGATCCGGGGCCAGCGTGAGCGCGGCGGCGGCGCCGGCCGTCTCGACGGAGGCGTCGGCCCATCGGGCGCCGTTTTTGTAGGCGACGACCGTGAGCTTGCCGGGCTCGTAGACGGTCTCGTCCCAGCGGAGACGGTATTCGAAGGGTCCCTTCTTTTTTCGGCCGAGGGAGCGTCCATTGAGGAAGAGCTCGGCCTCGTCGCCCGAGGTGAACACATGCACGGGCGTCACTTGCCCTATACGGTCCGGCCAAGTCCAGTGCGGCAGGATGTGGGCCATCGGGAGTTCGGGTCGCCAGCGCGACTGGTAGAGGTGGAAACGATCCTTGGGAAAGCCGGCGAGGTCGATGATGCCGAAATAGGAGCTGCGCGAAGCGTAGTAGGGGGTGGGTTCGCCGAGGTAGTCCCATCCGCTCCAGACGAACTCGCCGGCGACGAACGGATGACGATCCTGGGCGGCGAAGACCTTGTCGGCGCTGGAGCCGAAATCGGCGGCGTGGAGCTCGTAGGCGCTGACCTGGCGGCTGGCGGAGTCGCCGCCGAGGCCGTCGCGCACGGGGTTGCTCGGGCCGCGCGCGACCGGAAAGAGATACACTCCGCGGCTGCTGAGCGCGGCCGCGCTTTCGCTGCTCACGATCATGCGGTCGGGGAATTTTTCCCGGAACGCGGCGTAGAGCGGCGGCGTTTTTATTCCTTGGAAATTCTCGTATTCGGGCGTGTCGCGAATGCCTTCGCCCTGGTAGTTGAGGCCTATCACTTCTGCGGCGGCGGCGAAGGCGGAGTCCGGCTTGGCACGGTTCATCGAAAAGGTGGAGGGGCGGGTCGGATCCTCCTCGCGGGCTATGGCGGCGAGTCTGCTCGCGACGTCCGCGCCTTCGTCCCCGGTGTATTGCTCGCCCACCTCGTTGCCCAGGCTCCAAAGAAAGACGGAGGGGTGGTTGCGGTCGCGACGGATGAAGGCGCGCAGATCGGCCTCGTGCCAGTCGGGGAAAACGAGATGAAAATCGAAGGGCGTCTTGCGGCGAACCCAGGCGTCGAAGATCTCGTCGACGACGAGAAAACCGAGGCGATCGCAGAGCTCGAGCAATTCGGGGGCGGGCGGATTGTGCGCCATGCGGATGGCGTTGCAGCCCATCTCGCGGAGGAGTTCGAGTTGGCGCAGGGCGGCGCGTTCGTTGAAGGCCGCGCCCAATGCGCCGAGGTCGTGGTGCTGGTTGACGCCTTGGATACGGATGCGTTCGCCGTTCACGAAAAGCCCCTTGGGCCGGCATTCGATACGACGGATGCCTAAGGGCGTCTCATAGCGGTCGAGGACGGTCTTGTCCTGGGTCACGGTGGTGACGCCGACATAGCGATTCGGCTGTTGGGCGGGCGGCGGGCCCCAGAGGCGCGGGCGCTCGAGCGATGCCGCGCCTTCCGACCAGGCCTGATCGCCGGGTGGAATGAGCACGGTGGTCGGCGGGATGCGAGCCAGGGCGAGGCCTTCGGGGCGGCCTTGCGAGTCGAGGGCGAAGAACTCGGTCGCGACGGAGACGCGAGCCGGCAGGGTGCCCGAGTTTTCCACCGCGACGCGCAGGCGCAGCGTCGCGCGATCGGCGGAGACCTCGGGCGTGGTGATAACGGTTCCCCAATGGGCGACATGGACCGAGGCGGTTTTGACCAGCCAGACGTTGCGGTAGATGCCCGCGCCCGGATACCAGCGGGAAAAGTCGGGCGGGTTGTCGAGGCGGATGGCGAGTTGGTTGTCCCCGCCGGGCACGAGATAGGGGGTGAGATCGAGCCGCCAGGAGGCGTAGCCGTAGGGCCAGCCTCCGGCGCGGCGACCGTTGATCCAGACGGCGGCGTGCGACATGGCTCCGTCGACATCGAGGAACAGACGTTTCCCGGCGTCGTCCGCCTGTATCGGCAACTTCCTCCGATACCAGCCGACGCCGGGGCTGGGCAACCTGCCCATGCCCCCGCCGACGCCATCGGATTCGAAAGGACCGGCGATGGCCCAGTCGTGTGGCAGGTCGACGCGTGCCCACGTGGAGTCGTCGAAGTCCGGGCCGACGCAGGCGAGCTCCGCGCCGGGATCGCCCTCGGGTCGGACGTGGCGTCGAGCGGGGTCTTTGATGAAAGCATTCGCCGACGGCAGTATCCACGGCTTGAGGACGCGGTGGGCGGGCGGCGCGACGCGCACCGCCTCGGCGGTGTGCTCCGCCGCCCGCGCGACGCGGTCCTCCCGGCGGGATTCCGGTCGGGCGTCGTAAAGCAGCGCGGAGGAGTCGACGCCCGCGGGGTCGCCTTTGCGAAAGCGCCAGCCGTCGTTGAGCGAGATCCGTTCGCGCGGCGCCTCGGCGCGGGCCAAGATGGCGACGAGGGCAAGGGCCGCGGCGCCGATCAAGCCTCGCGCGAGCGTCTTCATCGTCCGGCTTTCAGGACGGAGAAGAAGGCGGGTTTCGGCTGACGATCCCGGTCGAAGAGCAGCGGGTGGTTGGTCCGGCCACGCACGGGGAAACCGTTGAGCCAGGTCTGGCCGTCGTGGAGACCCCAGAGCGTGACGCGGGAGATGTTCGCGCGGTATTTGACGAACAGCGCGAAAAGATCGGCGTAGCGTCGGGCGAGGTCTTGCTGCACCCCGTCGGGCAGGCCTTTGGCGTAAGGGTTGATCGATGCGGAGTATTCCTCGCGGCGCGAGATCTCGGCGTTTCCGACCGGGCCCCGGGAAGGCAGGACGTCGACGTCGAGTTCCGTGACCATCACCTTCAGGCCGAGGGCGGAGAAGTCTTTGATCGCCTGCTCGATTTCGTCGATCTCGGGGGCCTCGAGCTGATAGTGGCCCTGCATGCCCACGCCGTCGATCGGCACGCCGCGTTCGATGAGCCCGCGGAGCATGCGGATGGTCCGGGCGCGTTTCTCGCGGTGGAACATACCGTAGTCGTTGTAGTAGAGCTCGGCCTTCGGGTCGGCCTCACGCGCGAAGCGAAAGGCGTGATCGATGAAGTCGTCGCCGATGATGCGTCTCCATGGCGAGTTTCGCAGCATGGGGGCGTCCTCGCCACCGTCGGAGATGGCCTCGTTGACGACGTCCCACCCCTTGATCCGGCCCTGGTAGCGGCCCGCGACGGTGTGGATGTGGTCGCGCATACGGGCGAGGAGCAGCTCGCGCGAAGCGGGCTTGCCCTGGTCGTCCTGGAAAACCCAACGAGGCGTCTGGCTGTGCCAGACGAGGGTGTGTCCGATGACCGCCATGCCGTGCTTTTCGCCGAAGGCGACGTAGGCGTCGGCCGTGCCGAAGTCGTATAGCCCCGGATCCTCGTTGATGGACTGCCATTTCATGTCGTTCTCCGCGGTGAGGCTGGAGAACTGCCGAGCTGCGATCTCGGCGGATGCGGTGTCGCGTCCTTCGACCATCGCGGTGTTCATCGCGACACCGATCAGAAAGTCGTCGGCGTAGGCGGAACGGAGGGTGGTCTCGGAACGCGTGGTTTTCACGGAGGCGCAGCCGACTTGGAAAGCGAGCCAAGGCAGGAGCGGGAGAACCAAAAACCGGGCGAGACGAAGGGGCGGCATGCGGGGAGGCGGGGAACGTTGGAGCGCGGGGGGACGCCTTGCGGCGGGCGGCGACGGAGAGACGAGATGGAGCTTTCGGGGTTTCGCGGACTTCGGCCGCGCGCGGAGGTTCCGGCGTGGCTGGCGGAGGAATTCAGGGCGCGGGCGCCGGGAGGCTGACGCCCTCCGCGGTTTGCTCGACGGGAAGGATCGCCCCGTCGGGGCCGTGTCGCAGATACTCGAGGCTGACGGCGCGCCGGCCGAGCGCGCCCTTTTCGCCGTCGAGCGCCATGCCGGCGTAGTGGTAGAAGAAATACCACTGGCCCTTGAACTCGATCACGCCCGGATGGATGGTGAAGCTGTTTTTGGCCGAGCCCGTGACGCGTCCGCGATGGGTCCAGGGGCCGGTGATCTTTTCCGCCGTGGCGTAGCTGATCTGTTCCCAGCCGCCGGGCGGGATCATCGACGCGTAGACGAGGTAGTAGAGCCCGTCGCGTTTGTAGAGCCAGGGACCCTCGACGTAGTGGGGCGGGGTGATCTTTTCGATCGGGCCGTCGAGCTCGACCATGCTCTTCTTCAGTTTGACGAGGTAGCAGTCGCCGTTGCCCCAGGACATCCACGGCGTGCCGTCGTCATCGACGAGGACGGTGGGATCGATGTCTTCCCACGGACGCTTCGCGTCGGGGGTCATGGCGTTGGTGATGAGCGGGCGGCCGATGGCGTCCTTGAATGGGCCGACGGGGCTGTCGGCGACGGCGACTCCGATGTTGTTGCCCGGCGCGGACGCGTCTCCGCGGGCGGTGACGTAGAAGTAGAACTTGTCGCCTTGCCGGACGACTTGGGAGGCCCAGGCGGAGTTGGCCTCGCCCCAGGAAAAGTCGGTGGGGCGCATGACCTCGCCGTGCCCGGTCCAGGTTTTCAGGTCCTTGGAAGAGTAGCAGAGCCAGGCGGGCATGGTGAACATCTCCTTGTCCCGGGCCTGGTCCTTGCCGGCGTAGACGTAGACCGTGTCGCCGACGACGAGCGGGGCGGGGTCGGCGGTGAAGGAGTCGCGGAAGATGGGGTTGGATCCGGGCGCGGACGGGAGCGGTTTGCCGTCGAGGTCGGTTGCGACGGGCTTGGCGGCGGATTCATCGGGAGACGGCGACACGTGGTAGTAATCGAAGTCGGCGTGGCCACCGGTCTCTCGGGTGGCGTAGCAGAAGAGGGCGAAACGATAGCCCATGAAGTGGGGGAGGGTGTAGGCCATCGGGGCGGGGCGTCCGATCGGAGTCCATTCGCGGCCGTCGAGGCTGTAGGAGAAGCGGGCGAATTCCGGCGAGGGCTGGAACTCGCAGTCGGCGCGGAGGTGGACGACGTCGGCGGAGAGCGGGACGGAGGCAACCTCCACGGGGATGTCTTTCTCGGCCGAGACCATGACGAGGTGGCGCGCGCCCTTGTCCTGTTTCACGGCGACGTAGCCGTAGTTGCGTTGGAGCGCGGCGAGGCCGGCGACATCGCCGTCCTTGAGCGCTGAGACGTCGACCCGGATGGTGGCGACGCTGCGCGGTCCGAAGGTGCGCTGCGTGAGGGTGTTTTTGGCGTGGAGGAGATCGGTCGCGACCTTGCCGGCGGTGAGACGCAGGTGGCCCGGGCGGGCGCTAAGGGACCAAAACGCGGGCTCGGGGTTGTGGTTCCATTGCCAGGCGAGCGGAAGCGGGCGATCACCGGCGGCGCGGTTGAATTCGTCGGAGGCGACGACACCGGAGACTCCGGAAACGCCCTGGCCGCCGGCCGGGATGTCGAGCGTCATCGGGACCTTGCCGTTTTCACCGAGGATCGGCCAGCCGTCCTGCCAGCGCACGGGGACGAGGTAGGGGATGCGGCCGACGGCGCCGTTGTCCTTGAAGAGATAGGCATACCACTTGCCCTCCGGGGTGTCGATGAGGCTGCCTTGGGCGACTCCCTTGTCCTGGAGAATCACGCGCCCCTCGTAGGGGCCGGTGATCTTGTCGGCGCGGTGAATGATGGCGGTGCGCATGCCGCCGCGCGGCCAGGTGATGTTGACCACATAATAGCGGCCCTCGTGTTTGAACATCTGGGAGCCCTCGGCGGGCAGGCCGATGTTGGCCGAGGCGACGCGGCTCGCGTCGGGGATGACCACCTGGTTGAAGCCGCCTGGCTTGAGCCCGGTCAGATCGGGGAGCAGCTCGACGAGGCGCAGGTCGCCGCCGCCGTTGATCATGTAAACGCGGCCGTCGTCGTCGAAAAAGAGGGAGTGGTCGTGGAGCGAGGGCGCGAAGGAAGTTTCCTTCCACGGGCCTTTCTCGATGTCGCGCGTAGTGTAGACGTGGGTGCGACCGCTGGTGCTGGAAAACGTGGTGGCGTAGAAGACGCCGTCGTGGAAGCGCAGGCTGCTGGCCCAGGATCCCTGGCCGTAGGCGCCGCGGTCGGTCTCGAGCCGCATGGCGGGATTGTCGACCAAGGTGTCGTAGGCGTAGCCCACGGTCGTCCAGTTGACGAGGTCGCGCGACTTCATGATCGGGAGACCCGGACTCATGTGCATGGTCGTGCTGCTCATGTAGTAGGTGTCGCCTACCCGGATGATGGCGATGTCGGGGACGTCGGACCAGATCAGCGGATTGTGGGCGGCCTGGGCGAAGGCGGCGGGGCTGGAGGCGGAGACGGCGACGAGGCCGAGGGCGGCCAATCGCCGGGCGAGGCGGAGCAGGAATCGCATGGGGGAGGGGGCGGGGAATAATTCCCGCAGGGCTGTTTCAACGTTCAGGAGCGGAAAATGGGGTTCAATCGACAAAATGTGCTAATTATAGAGCGCGGGACTTGTGGATCATGATCGCGAACTTGGGCCGCGCGTTCTCGAGCATCGCCGCATACCATGAGAACTCCGGATGACCGGAGTTCGGAGAGCAGAGCGCCGGGGGCGGCCGGGATGGGCCACCCCCGCGCTCGTTCGGGCAATGCGTGCAGGGGGATGCGCGAAAGAAAAAACGCGGGTCGGCGGCTGGCCCCCCTGGCGCCCGCGTGGAATTGTCGGTGCCGCCGGCGCGCGGCGTCTGGACCGGGTGATATCAGCGGTCGAAGCGCCAGTGGTTCACCTTGAACAGGGTCTTGCCCTTTTCGCCGGTGAAACGGAGGCAGAGATCCTGGACGCCCGAGAGGTCGGAGACGTCGGCGGAGACGTCGGCCCAGTGGCGCGCGCCACCGGTGGTGGTGATCTTGACGGTGCCGGCCACGCGGCCCTCGGGGCCGTCGACGCGGATCTCGATGGCGCCGCTGTCGTCGTTCTCGGAGGCGACGCGCGCGTGGAATTTTTTTGCGCCGCCGGAGCCGAAGTCCACGCCGCGGATGCGAATCCAGTCGCCGTCCTGGAGATCGGCGAGATTCATGCCGCCTTCGTAGCAAGGCTCGGTCTCGACGCCTTGCTGCGCGGCGAAGGTCTCGGCCTCCACGCGGACGTAGGGGTCGAGGTGTCCGACCTGGGAGACGCCGTCGGGGGTGAAGGCGACCTTGCGGATCGCCCCGTCGGGTTCGTAGGTGAGCTCGTCGATCGCGAGGTTGCGCCGGAAGCCGGCTGGGATGCCGGCGTCGCGCGCGACGATGCGATTGTGGTAGGCGTGATACCAGCGGCCCTTGAACTCGAAGCTGGCGGCGTGGTGGTTGTTGTTATTGAGCGGAGGCTGGTCGGAGAGGACGCCCTTGTAGGTGAAACCGCGGTCGGGCTTGTCGCTGGTCATGTAGTCGAAACGCATGCCGGCGCCGGGCGTGGTGGAGTAGGAAAAATAGTAGACGCCCTTGCGTTTGTGGACGAAGGCGGCCTCGAAGAAATTGGGCGCGTGCATCTTCATGATCTCGCCGTCGATGCCGACCATGTCGCGGTTCAGGCGGGCGATGCGGACATTGTCGTCTCCGTTGCCACCGAAGTAGAGGTAGGCCTGGCCGTCGTCGTCGACGAAGACGCCGGGGTCGAAGAGCCACATGTTTTTCGCCGGTTGCACGCCGGGGCTGTTGTGGGTGACCAGGGGCTTGCCGAGCACGTCCTTGAAGGGACCGACGGGGCTGTCGCCGACGACGACGCCGATGTTCGCGCCGCCGTTGCCGAAGTAGATATAGGTTTTGCCGTCGCGCTCGATGGCGCCGGGGGCCCAGGTTTTCTTCGCCCAGGTGGTCTCGTCGGCGGCGCGGAAGACGGAGCCGTGGTCGGTCCAGTTCTTCATGTCGGACGAGGACACGAGAATGATGTTGGGAATGTTGTAGCTGCCTCCGACCGGGCTGGCGTCGTCGTTGGAGCAGTAGAGGTAGACGCGATCCGCGGCGACGAGGGAGGTCGGGTCGGCGAGGTAGCGGTGCGACGCGATCGGGTAATCGGCGAAGCCGGTCAGCGAGGAGCCGATAAGGGTGGCGAGGAGGGGAACGAGATGGCGCGGGCGGATGGCTTGCATGGGGGAATGGGTTCTTAGCGACGGCGGATTTTCTTGGGGAGCTCGGGTCCTTTTGGCGCAGGCGCTTGCGATGTCCGGGTGTTTTGCTCGGCGATGAGGCGCAGCATGACGTCGGCGTAGCGCCGGCCGAGCTCGCGATATCCCTCGGGGGTGAAATGCAGCCGGTCGGGGAGGGCGGCGCAGCCCTCGGAGGAGACGAAATGGGCGGTGGGGATCGTGGCGGGGAGGGCGGCGATGATCTCGTTCATGCTCGCGCAGCGGCCGTTCTGGTCGGCGGCGACGACGCCGCCGGCGAGCAAAGGAACATCCTCGGCGCGGAGCCCGAGGTCGCGGAGGAGGTTTTCGTAGACGCGCCTCACCTTGGCGGGCCATTCGCGGTCGTTGGTGTTGGATTCGCCCTGATGGAGGAGGATTCCCTTGATCACGCCGTCATTGGCGGCGATCCGGGCCATCTGGACGAGGCGATCGTAAGGGTTTTGTCCATACGCGGCGAGCGGTCCGCGCATCCAGTCGGGCGCGGTGGCCATGTAGTTCGCGGCGGTGCCGGAGTCGAAGAGCTCTATGCGGCAGCCGCCCACGGCGATGTTCACCACGCCGACCGAGACCTTCGGCGGCAGTCCCTCGATGATGGCGCGGCCGAAGTAGTCGGCGGGGCCGAGTCCGGCGCCGGGGCGGGAAAGGGGAGGGGATGCGGGATACCAGCGGCCCTTCTCGCGTTTGAGCTCCGGGAAGTCGACGGCGGCGAGGACACGGAAACGCGGATCGGTCCAGGTGCGCTCGTTTTCAGGGATGCCGGGAAACCCCTCCATGTTCGACTGCCCGAGGCAGAGATAAACGTGGAAGTCGGGGTTGGGGGCGGCGGAAACGGCCGCGGGCAGGAGAAGGGCGAGCGGGAGCAGGAGGCGGGCTAAAAAGCGCATGAAGAGACGGAACTCAGCGGAAGATGCGTTGGGAAAAGTGATAGAGGTTGCTGCCCCAGTGGTCGGCGTCGTGGCCGAAGTCGTCGACGTTCCAGAGCCGCGGGATCTGGTTGCGGTCGAGCAGGGCGAGAACGCGGCGTGAGATGTTCATGAGCCCGTCTTTGTTGCCGCAGGAGAGGTAGAGCAGCTTCACGCGAGCGCGGGCTTGCTCGGGGTCGGGCAGGAGGGCGGCGTCGGGCCGGGTGTTGGGCGCGGGGGAGAATGCCCCGATCCAGGCGAAGGTATCGAGGTGGCCGAAGCCGAAGTTGAGGGTTTGACCGCCGCCCATGGAGAGCCCGGCGATGGCGCGGCTCTCGCGATCGACGCGCACGGAGTATCTGGCCTCGACGGCGGGGATGAGGCAGTCGAGCAGATCGCGTTCGAAGGCCGCGAAGCCGGCGACTTTTTCCCGGGAGTAGATGTCTCCCCCGGCCCGGTCGTCGCCGAGCGCGCGGCCGTTGGGCATGACGACGATCATCGGCTCGGCTTTTCCGTCGGCGATGAGGTTGTCGAGGATCAGGTTGGGTGAGGTGAAGCGCAGCCACTCGGTTTCGTCGCCTCCGATACCGTGCAGGAGATAGAGGACGGGATACTTGCGCTTAGGCGTGTAGCCCGGGGGCAGGTAGATGTTGGCCTTGCGCGAGCCGCCGGTGACGCTCGATGCGTAGTCCATCGGTTCGAGGCGACCGTGCGGCGTATCGGGCCGGGCTTGCCGGTATCCCGCGGGGGCGTCCGGGAAAAGCCGTTCGGATCGTGCGGCGGGCGCCGAGGCGGTGGACGTCGGAGCGGGGCCGAGGGCCGGCGGCGGCGGGGTTTGCGCCCAAAGCGGCGAGGTGACGAGTGGAAGAACGGACAAGAGCTGGCGTGCGTAAGAGAGGGACATCGAAGAGAGGAAGGGGCCGGTGAGACGGGGCGAATCGGGCCGGGCGTAACGTCGACGGAGAACGGGTCACCGATCGTCGATGACGTTGCCGTAGGTGAGGGTGCCGCGGGGCTTGGCGGCGACGTGGCCGTCGACGAAGAGACAGTTCACGGTGTTGTTGTGGCGGTAGCGGAGAAAGCCGACGGTGGCCCGGCCATCACGGTTGGGGTTGGTTTGGTCGAGCGTATCCGTGAGCGACTTACCCGCGGCGCCTTCGTAGGAGCGGTTGAAATATCCGCCTGCTCCGTCGCTGGCGCCCCCGTAGGTGGAGAAAAAGGATTCGTCCCCGGTGTCGTTCTGGCTGCCGTCGGCGATGAGGACGACCTGGGACGGGCGCTGGATCTTGGAGAGCTTGTAGTGCGGTCCGGTCGTGGTGTCGCCGCGCATGATGATCGGGTGCACGGCGTAGTTGCCCCAGGAGCGTCCCTTCACCTGCAACGGCGAGCCGGGGCACATGTAGAAGTAGGCCGCGATCTGGGAGTAGTCGGTGCCGGCGGGCATCTCGGGGAGCACGGGGCTGCCCATCATGCTTCCGCCCTTGATGTTCACGTAGCTGATGAGCGCCTGATACCAGAGCACGCCTTGGGCGCCGGTGATGGTGGGATCGGTGACTTTGCCGCGCCACGGAGGGGCCATGCCCTTGTTTTCGTCGGCGAAGAGACGGATGGCGATGCCGAGTTGGCGGAGCCGGCTGCTGCAATCGGCGGCGCGCGCCTTTTGCCGCACGGAGCTGACGGTGGGGATGAGGATCGCGGCCAGAATGCCGATGATGGCGATGACGGTGAGCAGTTCAATCAACGTAAACGCTCGCTTGGGGTGCCTGCGGGTGTTCATGGGGCTCGGACGGGGTTGGATGGCCCTGCCGCGAACGACAGGTTTCGCGATGGGGTCAGGGCCGTTCTGCCAGGCACGCTTAGGGGAACCGGCGGGGGGCTCTACTCCATTTAGAGTCTAACTGTAGACTTGGGGCGGCCCGGCTCGGCCGGGTAGACGCGACACCCGCCCCTTGCGCCCGTCCGCTGTTCACGGCACGATGCCGTCGAAAAGGAGCGGGGAGGCGGGTTTGGTCACCTTCGGGCAACTGGCGCCGTCGAACCAGGTGCCCTCGACAAAGGTCGTGGTGGGAATGGCGGGCACTCCGTATTTGTTGTGTTGCAGCTGACCCGCGAGCAGTTCGACCGCGAGTTCGCCGACGGTGGTGTGGTTCTGGCGAACGCCCGCGACGAGACCGGTCGAGTCGTCGAGAAAGAGATCGGCGAAGGCGATGTCGTGCGGGATGCGGAGCTTGAGCGCCCTGAGCGCGGGGAGGACGAACTCGGCCTTGCTGAGCAGGATCTCAGGCCGGTGTTTGTCCAGCCAGCGCTCGAAGTGGACGGTGTCCACCACCCCCGGCATGCCGTATTCGTTGAACCAGCCGTCGACGGGCTTGGCGTCGGGGAATATGTAGGCGGGGATGCGATCCTCCTCCGCGAGGTTCTGCTGTTCGCAGAGAAAGCCCGCGGTCCAGTAGTTGTCGACGGCGTGGTCCCAGCCGCGGTGCATGACGAAGCCGATGCGGCGGTAGCCCGCCTCCATCACCCGCTGCATGGCGAGCCGCGCGATGTCGCACTGGTTGTTGGTGACGTTGTGTAGCAACGGCTGGTGGGGATAGTAGTCGATCTTGACCGCGCTGTAGCGCGACCAGTCCAGCTTGAGCGCGTCGCCGAGCGCGAAGCCGTGAGAAGCGATGATCAGGCCGGTGATGCCGCGAGCGCGGAAGATGGAGTTGAGGCGCTCGTGGGTGAGACCCGGCTCGCCGAGCCAGAAGTGGTCCAGCTTGAAGCCGAGCTGCCGGGCCTTCGCCTCCGCGCCGGCGTAAAAGTCGGGGTGGGCGGTGATTTTCTTCCAACCCCAGCGCGTTTTCCAATTGGTGACGTAGGCGAGCGTCGGCGGATTGCGGCGGGCTCGGGTTTGGGCGCGGTAGGAGATCAGCGCGCGCATCATCGGGTCGGGCACGTAGCCGAGTTTCTCCGCGAGCTGGCGGATGCGGGTCTTGGTGGCCTCGGGGATGCGCGGATGATTGCGCATCGCGAGCGAGACGGTGGTGACGTGCACGCCCGCGGCGCGGGCGATGTCGGATAGGGTGGTCCGACGCGAGTTGTCCATGGTCGAGAAAGGCAGTGGATGGCAGGCGAGGCCTCAAGTCATTCCGCCTCGCCGGTGGTTTGTCGCGGAGACGACGGCGGCTGGCGTGATCAACGCTTCGCGTTCAGGCGACGCAGGCCGCCGGGGCGGGCGACACGACCCGCATGCGTCCGTTGGCGTCGTAAACCAGCTCCTTCACCTTGATGCAGCGGAGGTGGTTTAGCCCGCCGGACAGGCTCGAGTCGTGGTGGAACAGATACCACTTTCCCTTGAATTCGACGATCGAGTGATGGGTGGTCCAGCCTACGACGGGTTCGAGGAGTCGGCCTGCGTAGGTGAAGGGGCCGAAGGGATTGTCGGCGGTGGCGTAGGCGAGGTAGTGGGTGTTGCCCGTCGAGTAGGAGAAATAGTAGACGCCGTCGCGCTTGTGTATCCACGCGGCCTCGAAGAAACGCCGATCATGGTCGCCCGCGCGGAGCGGCGCGCCGGTTTCATCGAGGATGACCAGTTCGCGCGCCGGATCCTGGAACGACTTCATGTCGGGGGCGAGTTGCGCGATGCGCGGGCAGAGCGCGGGCTGGTCGCCGACGGGCTCCGTGCGGGCGGGATCGTGCGCGTTGCCCCGCCAATGTTGAAGCTGTCCGCCCCAGAGTCCGCCGAAGGTCAGATAGGCTTTGCCATCGGTGTCCACGAAGCAGCAGGGGTCTATGCTGTAGCTTCCCGGGATGGGGGCCGGCTCCGCCTGGAAGGGGCCTTGCGGGCGATCCGCGACGGCGACGCCGATGCGAAAAACGCCCTGTTTGTCGCGAGCGGGGAAATAGAGATAGTAGCGACCGTTTTTGCACGCCGCATCGGGAGCCCAGAGTTGTTTCGAGGCCCACGGCACGTCCTTGAGGGCGAGGACGACCCCGTGGTCCGTGACCTTACCGCCGGGATCCTCCATCGAGAACACGTGGTAGTCGACCATGTCATACTGGTCTCCGAGGTCGTTGTCCGGAATGTTCGATTCCCGGTCGTGGGAGGGGTAGAGGTAGAGCTTTCCCTCAAACACATGGGCGGAGGGATCCGCCGTAAAAATGTGGGTGATCAGAGGGGCGTCTGCTAATCTCATGATTGATGCCTTGGGTTGTAGCTTCGCCTCGGCTGGGGTCAAAAGACATGCAGGTCTAACATTTGCGCCCTTGGGGTGCGCCCGCCCGGGCTAAAGTTGGACGGAACGCGTGATTGCCAGGGCGCGCGCCGCGATTGCGAAGATCATCGTCCCATGATCGAGCCCGTCCCTTTCCGTATCCGCGTATCGACGGGGCTCGGGCTATTCGACTGCCCTTCCGTGTGCGCCTGGGCGACGAGGTGCGCGAGGTGAAGCTGCGCAAAGACGGGGTCTACCGCTGGCGGACTTGATCCGGCTGCGCCGGCTCAGCGCCCGAACTTCCGCCAGTCGATCTTCCGGGGGCCGGGAGTTCCGCGGAAAACGAAGCAATGGTCACGCCCGCTCGTCAGGTTGTCGAAACCGAGGGCGAGTCGTCCACGGGGCGGGGGCCGCGGCGATCTCCAGCGTGGCGACGGAAGGGTGGTCTATCCGGTCGAAGTGAAGCATGGAAATTTGCCGGTGGGCAGCGAGCCTGTCGCCAGGGCGAAGACGAGGCGGGCGCGGGCGACGCGCGTCATGCGGAAACGTGAGCAGGCAGGCGTCTTATTGCTGGATCAGGGCGACGAAACCGCCGCGCGCGGCGAGATGAAGTCGGAGAATGTCGCCGGCTTTCACGTCCCGGGACGAACGATCCCACGCGTCGGGCCGCGCTTCCGCGTCGCCGAGAAGGTCCGCCCGCCAGGAGCCGGGGCCGAGAAAGTCGAGGGCGATCCCGATCTCGGTGGCGTCGACGCCATTCAGGATCGCGACGAACCACCGCTTGCCGTGGCGGCGGGCGAAGGCCGCGATCTTGCCGGGCTCGCTGCCGGGCAGCACGCGGGTCTCGTCCCAGACGGCGGGCAGGGCGGATATGAGGTCCTTGGCCGGATTCGCGACATGGTCGCGCGGATGGCCGCCGAGACAGAGGAAGGGGGCGGTGAACACCACCGCCTGCGCGAGCTCGTGCGCCCAGGTGTTGCCCTGCAGTTCCTTCGGGTCGAGGACGACCGGCGTATAGTCGCCGTGGCCGATCACGTAGCGGGTGAAGGGCAGGATGGTGTCGTGCGCGGGCTCGAGCACCCGGCGGTAGCGGGTCATGTGCCACTCGTGGCCGCGCACGGCCTCGCGGGCGAGCTCGTTGGGCCAGGTGCGCTCCATGCCGGTGGGCTTCGTCGCGCCGTGGAAGTTGACGAGGAGCCGGGCGGCGGCGGCGTCGCGGGCGGTGTCGTGATACCAGGTGGCCCACTCCCGGTTGGTCGGCGGCGGGAAATCGATCTTCACGCCGACGACCCCGGCCTCGACAGCCCGTTGAAAATAGGCGCGCCGGGCCTCGGGGTCTTTCACCTCGTTGCTGTGGACCCAGAGCCAGATTTTTATGCCCTGGCCGCGGGCGTGGTCGCAGACGGATTTGAGCGAGGCCCAGTTGTCCGGCCAGTTCTTCCAGCCATCGTCCACGAGGTAGTATTCGTAGCCGAGCTCCTTGGTCCAGTCCACCCACCGGCGCTGGTCGTCGAACTTGGGCGCTCCGACCGCCATCCACTGCCAGGTGGATCGGCCGGGACGGATCCAATCGGCGGAGAGGAGCGCGGGATCGGCGGGCGGATTGAGATTTTGGACGAGCGTGCTGTTGACCAGCGTGGTGAGGTCGCGCGCGACGATGGCCACCCGCCAGGGTTGCACGACCTCGGCGTCGGTGGTCCATCCCTGCGCGTCGTGCGGCAGGAATCCGGCGAGCGCGCCGTCGGAGCGGCGCCTGAAGGCGAGATCGCCGTAGTCCTTGAGCGCGGCCTCGGTGAGCGTGACGTAGCGGCCGTCGACGCGCGCGGTGAGGGGAAGCCCATAGGCCGCGGCGTCGAGCGCGCTCAACCGCGTGGTCCGGTAAGAGTGCTCGTAGGCGGGATCGTGCGTGGTGGCCCAGACGACGGGATCGCCGGGCAGAGACCAGGTGGAGACGTCGGCCTCGACGCGGCGGCCCGGCTTGGCGGGCAGTCGTAGGCGGACGCCGACGCCGTCGTCGGCCACATGCACCTCGAGGGCGTAGGTCTCGCCGTGCGAGGTGACGGGGAAGGTCGCGACGCGGGCGCGGTTTCGCGCGGTCGATTTCGCTCCGAGGAAAGGGTAGCTTTCGTCGACCTCGCGGATGGCGGGCTGCTGGAGCGCGGCGTCGGCGCCGTAGTGCCGGCCGTCGCTCCGGATGCCGGGTGCGGAGGGGGCGAGCACCGGGTGGCCGTCGAGCGAGACGGTGTAGTAGATCGCGCCTCCGGTTTCGCCGACCTCCGCCCGGAGGCGGCCGTCTGGGCTCGAGACGGTGAACGGGGTCGCGCGGGCCGTCGCGGGCGACGCGAGCCAGATGAAGGAGGCGATAAGCGCGGAGGCGAGCGCGCCGGCAGAGGGAAAGGACGTTTTCAACGGGCGGGGATCAAGCGGATGAGGACGACGCCGTGCGGGGCGACCTTGGTCTCGAATTTGCCCTGATGTTGCCCGAGGTCTTTCTGGCGCCAGAGGTCACGCACGGTGAATTTCGAGCCGCCGTCCTTGGTGGGGAGGTTGCCCCACGGGCCCCATTTCACCGCCACCGTCGCTTCGGCGTCGCCTCGGTTGAAAAGCCCGACCGCGTGGGAGCCGTCCTCGAGCGTCTTGGCGTAGACGACCTTTCCGCCCTCGTTGCTGATCTGCGTGGCTTGTTTGCCGAGGGCGTCCTGATTTATGGCGATCACCTCGTCGTTGGTGAGCAGGCCGAGGGTGAAGTCGTCGAGCTGGGCGAGATCGCAGCCGAGGAGGAGGGGCGCGGAGAGCAGGCTCCAGAGGCTGATGTGGCTGTATTGTTCGTCCGGAGTGAGGCGGGAGGGGTGGAGGTTCGGTCCCCAGCCCACCATGCCGACGACGAGCATGTCGGGGTCGCTCCAATGCCCGGGCCCGGTGTAGGCCGCCCAGCGGTCTTGCAGGAAGCCGATGCGGCTCACGCTTTCCCAGGTGTCGACGATGTCGCCGGTGGTGCGCCAGAGTTCGGCGAGGCGCATGTAGTCGGGGGCGTTGTCGTAGAGGGCGGTGTTGGAGAGGCTGTAGACGATGTCGCGGCCGGTAGCGCGCAGGGCCTCGCTCATCTCCTTCACGTGGGGAACGTCGTTGGGAAACCAGTCGTATTTGAGGTAGTCGACGTTCCACTCCGCCCACTGGCGGGCGTCGTTGGCGGCGAAGGAGTGTTGGCCGAAGGTCCAGTTGACCCAGTTGGGTTTGGCACCGGGAGCCTTGGGGTCCTTGTTGAGCCTGAAGTCCTCGTTCACGTCGCCGGACTCGACCCAGGGATAGGTGCCGTCGGCGTTGTCGGTGGAGCCGCCGACGTAGCCGGCGTAGGTGCCGCGCCACGGGCCGGAGTAGATGCCGAATTTCAGCCCGAGCCCGTGAACCTCCTCGGCGAGCTGCTTCATGTCGGGGAACTTTTTGTTCGGCTGGATGGCGTTGTGCGGGCCGCCGCGTTTGCCCTGCCAGCCGTCGTCGATGTTGATGTAGGTCCAGCCGTGGTCGCGCAGACCCTTTTGGACCATGGCGCGGGCGGAGCTGAGCACTTTCTCCTGGCTGACGGCGTCGCCCCAGCAATTCCAGCTGCTCCAGCCCATGGGCGGGGTGAGCGCGATCCGGTCGCCGACCTTGATGCGGAATTTCTTCTCGCCTTGGCCGAGCTCGTTTTTGGCGCGAAGGACGACGGTGTATTCGCCCGGTGCCGCGAGCTCGCCGGTGATCCGGCCTGTCGCCTCGTCGATGCGCAGGCCCTCGGGAAGGTCCTTGGCCGAGAAGGACATGGGCCGAAGTCCGGTCGCGGGAACGGTGTAGAGGAAGGGCGCGCCGGGACGGACGCCGAAGACGGCGGGGCCGTTGACACGAGGCTCCTTCGGGGCGGGCGGGGTGAGAATCACGCGATCATCCATGGCATGAGCGGAGACGGCGCAGCCGAGGAGGGCGACACACGAGGCGAGAGCGAGGCGGGATGCTTTCATTAGGGCGGAAAAAGGTTGGCGGGCAGGGAGGTTTTAACGTCGACGAGGCCCGTTCGAGGCGGAGACGGGGCGGTTGCGCGAGCCGGCCTCGAATCGCCACCAATCAAAGCCGGGCGGGGTGGCCGCGACGTCCGGGAAAACGAAGTAGAGGTCGCGCACCCCGGCGGCTTCGGAGACCGCGCAGGATCTGGTTTCCCAGCGGTCGGAGCCGCCGGTATCGCCCACGACGAGCGTGCCGACGCGGGGGCCGTCGGGACGGTCGAGACGGAGCTCAATGACGCCGCCGTTTCCGGTCGAGGCGAACGAGGCGACGAACGATTTTGCGCCGTCTCCGAAGTCGACGCCCTGCACCTTGATAAAGGCGCCGGAGCGGACGGGGTGCGCGATCATCCCGCCGTGGGCGGCGGGGCGGGTCTTCACGCCTTCGCTCCACGCGATGGTCTCGGCCTCCTGGCGCGTGTAGGGATCGAGCACGCCGAGCTGCCGCACGCTTTCGGCCTCCTCCCACCAGGGGAGCTCGCGGATGGTGCCGTCGGGGTTGAACTCCAGCTTGGCGACGCAGACGGAGCGGCGTTCGTGGTGTTTCTCCGTCTGGGCGAAGTTCAGCTTGAAGTTGAAGCCGAAGACGTAGGTGCCGCCCTGGTAGTCGATGATGCCGGGGTGGTTGCCGGTGGCGCGGCGGTCGGGCTTCATGATGTAGCCCTTGAACTCCCACGGGCCGGCGGGCCCGGAGCCCATCGCGTAGCCGATGCCTTCCGGGCAGCAGGTGGAGGCGTAGGCCATGTAGTAGTGCGGCCCGCGTTTGTAGGCCCAGGGGCCCTCCTGGTAATGGAAGGTATCCGGGCCGCCCTTCACCTTGGCGAATTGCGGGTCTTTCACGATCTCGCCCGAGGTGGAGATCATGTCGCGGTTGAGCTTCACATACCAGAGGTGGGGATTGCCCCAATAGAGGTAGGCCTGGCCGTCGTCGTCGATGAAGGGGGACGGATCGATGTAGCCGACCTCCTTGTCGATGAGCGGACGGCCGAGGGCGTCCTTGAAGGGGCCGAGCGGATTGTCGGCGACCGCGACGGCGATGACGTTTTTGGGCCAGCCGGGGACGCTGACCGGCGCGTAGAAAAAGAACTTTCCGTCGCGCTCGATCACCTGCGGGGCCCAGGCGTCGTTTTCCTGCACCGCCCAAGGGAAGGTTTTCAAGGACGCGACGGCGCCGTGGTCGGTCCAGTTGACCATGTCGGTCGAGGAGTAGCACCGCCAGTCGAGCATCTTGAAACGTCCCTGCCCGGGCGGGGCGTCGTCCTCGTCGTGGCTGGTGTAGAGGTAAACCACGCCGTCGTGGACGAGCGGCGCGGGATCGGCGGTGAACCTGGTCTGGACGATCGGATCCGCGGCGTGGGTTTCCCGCGCCAGAAGCGCTGCGAGGAGAGCGAGAAACGAAATCTTCATGCGTGGCCTGATCGAGGTGTTGCAGGGGGCGGACGTTCGGGGCGGATGGGTTGTTAGCGCTTTTCCTCGGCCGAATCCGCCAGAAATCCCGCGTGATTTTCGCGTTTCCGCGCTCGACGAAGCGGGAGGGGCGGGACTTCTCCGCCGCGCGTTCGCCTCTGGGCTGGAAAAAGGTCGCGCATGTTTTCTTTCTGGTGCGCGTGACCGCCGATTCTCCGCCGCGAGCCCCCGTTTCCCGAGAGGAGGTCTTGTCGCCCGAAGTCTATCAGGAGTTGCGGCGCATCGCGGTGCTACGCATGGCCCGTGAGGCGGGCGCCCACACGCTTCAGGCCACCGCGCTCGTCCACGAGGCTTGGCTGCGACTCTGCGGGCGGGGCGCGGGGGCGTGGAACGACCGCGGACATTTTTACGCGGTCGCGTCCGCCACGATGCGGCGGATCCTGATCGATCGCGCCCGGCGAAGGGCGCGCGCCCGGCATGGCGGCGAACGGGTGCGGGTGCATCCCGACGTCTTGCAAGGCCTCGCCGAGCCGGTGCGCGAAGACGAGTTGCTGCGCATCGACGAGGGTCTGGCCGAGTTGGAAAACGTCCACCCCGTGCGGGCGCGCGTCGTCGTCGCGAAGTTTTTCGGCGGTTTGACCAGCGAGGAGACGGCCGAAAGCCTCGGGTTGAGCGTGCGCGGCGTGGATCGTCATTGGGCCCTGGCCAAGGTGTGGCTGTTGCGCTGGATGGAGCGGGATCGGCGGACATGAGCACGATCCCCCCGTCTGGCTCCGGGATTCCGCGGGACGCCGAGTCCGTGTTCGATGCGGCGCGCGAGATCGTCGACCCGGACGAGCGCGAGACCTTCCTGCGCCGGTGCTGCGGGGCCGATCCAACCCTGCGCGCCGCGGTCGATTCCCTGCTCGAAGACCACGAGCGGGCCAACGCGCTTTTCGCCCGCGTCGAGAGCGGGCTGCGTCCGCCGGACGAGCTTTTGTCCGCGGATTTTCCGGCGCCGGAACTGGGGCCGGGGGATCGGGTCGGGCCATGCCGGATAGAGCGAAAACTCGGCGAAGGCGGGGCCGGCGTGGTCTATCGGGCGGTGCAGGAAAGGCCGGTGCGGCGCGTTGTGGCGATAAAGCTGCTCAAGCTCGGGATGGACACGCGCCGGGTGATCGCCCGCTTCGAGGCGGAGCGCCAGACGCTCGCGCTGATGGAGCATCCGAACATCGCGCGCGTGCTCGACGCGGGCGCGACCGAGACGGGGCGGCCCTACTTCCTGATGGAGTTGGTCCACGGAAAGAAGATCACCGACTACTGCGAGGACGCCGCGCTCGGCTTGCCTGAGCGGCTGCGACTTTTTCTTCAGGTCGGCGACGGCGTGCGGCACGCGCACCTGAAGGGGGTCATCCATCGCGATCTCAAGCCCTCGAACCTGCTCGTCGCGGAGGTCGACGGGCGACCGGTGGTGAAGGTGATCGACTTCGGCATCGCCAAGGCCCTGGCGGAACCGCCGGGGGAAACGGCGCAAACGCAGCACGACCAGCGGATCGGCACGCCGTCCTGCATGAGCCCGGAACAGTTTCTGGGCATCGATCTCGATACGCGCAGCGACATCTACGGGCTTGGGCTGGTCCTCTACGAGTTGCTGGCCGGACGGCCGCCTTACGCGCCGGAGGAGCTGCTGGCCGGCGGGTGGGAGCGGCTGCGGCATCTCATCCTGCATCAGGATCCACCGCGGCCATCGGTCCGGACGCCGCGACTGGCGGCCCGCCTGCGCGGCGAGCTCGACTGGATCGTCTTGCGCGCGCTGGAGAAGGACCGCGAGCGGCGTTATCAGAGCGTGCGCGAGCTGATGGACGACATCGAGCGGCATCTCGCGCACGAGCCGGTGTCGGCGCGGCCGCCGAGCCGGCTTTATCGCTTCGGCAAGCTGCTGCAGCGAAACAAGCTCGCGTCCGCGGCCTGCGCGGTGGCGGTGGTTGCCCTCGCGGCGGGCTTCACCGTCTCGACCGCGCTCTACCTGCGCGCCCGCGACGCGGAGCGCCAGCAGACGCGCCTGCGCGTCGAGGCGGAGGAGCGCGAACGCATCACGCGGGCCGCGATCCTGATCATGCAAAACCGGCACGCCGACGCCGACGCGGAGATCCGCAAGCTCGACGGGGCTCTCACCCAGCCCTCGCTCGAGGCGACCGGCGTGTTTCGCCGGCTCGCCATCTGGAACGCCTTGCGCGGGGATTTTCAAACGTCGGCGCGACGACTCCTGGCGCTCTCGCGGGTGAATCGTTTCGACGACACCGATCAGACCGACGCCGCCACGCGGGATCTGGTGCCGCTGGCTCCCGTCTTGGTCGAGTCTGGCGAGCTTGGCGAGTTTCGCGCCTTCAGCCGCCTGCTCGTCGAGCGTCTTGGCCGGACGACGAACCCGATCGCCGCGGAGCACGTGTTGAAGTGTTGTCTGCAATTGCCTCCCGAGCCGGCCTTGCGTGAACCCCTGGCCTCGGTGGTGGCGACGGCGGAGCGATCGCTCGCGCATTACGACACGGAAACCGGACCGATCACGGATCTGCTCGATGCGTGGCGCTGCACGGTGCTCGGCCTCTGGTGTTATCGGCTGGGCCAGGATGAACAGGCCCTGCGCTGGACGAAGCTGGCTTTCACCTATGAGCCCGGGTTGGGCGCGATGGAGGCGTATGGGCGCGTGGTGCGCGGTCGCGCGTTGAAGCGGCTCGGACGTGGCGTGGAGGGCGACGCGGAGCTGGCCAAGGCCACCGCGATGGTGGGGGAGCTTTTCGGACGACCTTTGGAATTCAACCGCAACGGCGCGTGGCACGATTGGCTCGCCGTCCGATTGCTGCTGGCGGAAGCCGAGCGCGACGCGCGGTAGCGAAACGGTCGCGCCGGCCGCGCGGTCACTCGGCCGACTTCGCGGCGAGGAATCCGTTCACGTCGAGCCAGTGCATGAAGGCGTCGAACCAGCGGTTGCTCGTGCGGCCGGGATAACCAAGACCGAAGCCGTGCCCGCCGTTTTGGTAGAGGTGAAACTCGACCGGCACGCCGGCGTCGAACCACGACTTGATCACCCCGAACTGGCCGCGGAAGAGGAAGTCGTCGCTGGCGATGGCGGCGAACATCGGCGGGGCGTTCTTCGGCACCTCGACCGGGCCCATGCCGCCGTAGATGGGGCCGATGAAGGCGAGCTTCATGGTCTTCGAGTGGAGCGTGCTGTGCATGGTCAGCCCTGCGCCGGCGGAGAATCCGACCATGCCGATCCGTCGGGTGTCGACGTGCCACTCGGCGGCGCGGCTGAGAATCAAGGCGTAGGCGGCCTCGGCGTCCGCGAGCTGGTTGGACAAATCGAATCCCGGCGGGCGTGGCCGCGCTTCGCCGGCCGGGGCGTCGGATTTTCCGGCCGCAGCCGAGAAGCTGCCGCTCATCGCGCGCTGGAGGTCCTCGATGGTTTCGCCGGTCGGCTGGAGGCGGTATTTTAGCACGAAGGCGGCGACGCCGCGGTCGGCGAGGGCCTTGGCGACCTTCCAGCCTTCGTTGTTCATCGAGAGCCAGCGGAAGCCGCCGCCGGGCGCGACGAGGACGGCGGCGCCGGTGGCCTTGGCCGGATCGGGGAGGAAGGGCGTGAGCGTGGCGGCGGAGATGTTGCGCGCCATCGGCTCGCCCCACTGGCGAAACCAGCTTTCGGGCGCGGTTTGACCCTCGACGCCGCCGGTGTTGAGCGGGATGGCGTCGGGCTCGGCGGGCGTTTCTAGCGGATAGATCGTCCCGTCTTGCGCAAAGGCGGGAACGGCGAAGGCGAGCAAGGCGGCGAGGGCGGCGGATTTGAGCATAGGGGAGGAAAAGGTGGCGGGGGAGGGGTGAACGGATGTCCGGGGCCTGGTCTTATTGCGCGGTCATGCGCAAGCGGACGAATAGGCGAGGCGCGCCGACGAGCGGGATTCGGACTCGCAGGCGTTGGTAATCGCCTTCGTCGGCTACAAGCTCGGGCGTAAGGCCGGTGTCGGCCCAAGCGGCGAGGTCGGTCGTGGTCTCGACGGCGAGGCCGATTGCGGCGCGGCCTTTGGCGACGCGGAACTCGAAGACCAGATTGCCGGCGCCGTCGGCGGAAATCGATGGCCGGTCGGAGGAGGTGGCGCCGGCGGTCAGGGGATCGGTGGCGAAGGCATATTCGAGCAGATTGGCCAGGCCGTCGGCGTCAGGGTCTGCGTTGGGGTCCACGAGATTCGTATCCGTCGCTCCGGCGAACGCGTCCGCGCTCCACGCGGCGTAGCCGAGGAGCGGCGTGGCCGAGACGGCGGCGGACATGGAGCCGGCGCCGACGCCGTTCGCGATGGCGACGCGGTAGTAGTAGGTCGCGCCGAGCGAGACGGCGCGGTCGCGGTAGGTGGCGCCGTCGACGGTGGCGAGCGTGGCGTAGGGACCGGCGAGAGCGCCGGCGCGTTGCACGGTGTAACCGACGGCTCCGGGGAAGGCGGTCCAGCCGAGCGAAACGGTGGAGTCGGCGGCGGCGACACCGGCGGCGAGGCCCTGCGGCGCGACGGGCACGGAGGCGAGAGCGGCTATGTCGGACGCGGTGAGCGCGGTCTCGTAGATCACGAACTCGTCGAGCGTGCCGGAGAGGTTGGCGTCGGCCGAGGAGGCGGATTTGCCGAGGTAGTCGTTGGGCGTCGCGCCGAGCCCGGAGGGGTTGTTGGTGAAGGTGGTGCTCGTGGCGACGGCGGCGCCGTTGAGATACATCGTGGCGGTGTCTCCCGCGAGGGTGATGGCGACGTGCGTCCAGGCGCCGGCGGTGAACTGCACCTCGGCGGGAGCCTCGAGGAGCTGGCCGTTGAGCCCGAAGCGCACGCGCGAGCCCGAGGTGCGGGGCACGAAATACATGCTGCTCGTGGTGTTGCCGTTGTTGAAATCGAAGACGCGCGCCCAGGTCGCGACCGAGTCGAGTTTCACCCAGAAGGCGACGGTGCAGTCGTCGAGTCCCGAGACGATTCCGGAGGGCAGGGCGACGTGTCCGCCGGTGAGCCGGAGCGCCGAGCCGAGGCGGGCGCCGGAGCCGCCGGCCCATGCGGCGGAACCGTTCAGCGTGCCGTTCCAGCCGCGGCCGGTGGAGTCGGCGACGACGGTGCCGGCGCCGTCGTTGAAGCGCAGGTGAGCGACGACGGGGCTGGGGAGCGCGGAGATCGGCGCGGAGGCGGTGCCCTCGGCCACGCCGTTTCCCGCGTTCACGATGTAGGAGTAGCTCGTGCCGTTGACGGCGGTGGTGTCGGTGAACGAGGTGCCGGTGACGGTGCCGAGCACGGTGGAAACACCGGTGGACGTGGTGATGCGCACGATGGTGTAGCTCGAGGCGCCGGAAACCGCGTTCCAACTCAGGACGACCTTGGAGTTGGTCGCGGTGGCGGTGAGATTCGAAGGCGTGGCGGGCGGAGCCGCGAGCAAGGCGACCTCGGCGGCGGTGAGCGCGCCGTGGTAGAGTTGAAACTCGTCCAACGCGCCGTCGAAGGCCGGATCGGAAACCGACGACGATTTGCCGAGGAAGTTCGCGGTCGTGACGCCGAGATCGGCGGGTGTGAGGGTGAAACTCGAGTT
>JACCDZ010318487.1_pt1 | contig 68527 bp, 13 predicted proteins | sample 7449551 | NCBI WGS metagenome assembly JACCDZ01 (sample SAMN15323452, study PRJNA562643) | freshwater metagenome | isolation source: river surface water | place: USA:Blue River Watershed | collected 2017-08-18 | reverse complement strand
GGGTCAATGACTCGGTGTTGGCAGTGCTGCCATTGACCATGCCGCCCAGCGTCACATGGCCACCGGCATTGGCGTTGCCACCGGTACTGTTGAGTGCCAGGTCGGCAGTCAGCGTGAGCGCTGTACTTGCATCGCCCAAGCTCATGGCTGCATTCGTGGTCGCCACCGTGCCTGCTGCGCTTATGGCAGCGGGGGCCGTGGCGGTGCGGCCGCCTGCAAAGGTCAAGCTGTCGCCTGCCCCATTGCCCAGCACCAAGTTGCCGGTGTTCATGAACGTGGTGGCGGTGTTGACGTCACTCACCTGTGTGGTGGTGCCCAACAACTCCAAGTGATAGCCGTTGGCGGTGGTGCTCAGCACCGGGGTGTTCAGATTGCCCGCAAAGCGGATGGTCTGACCATCCACGGTATCGGTCAGCACCACTGCGGTGGCTGCCGTCACAGCGGCGTTGAACACGGCGCCCTTGCTCTGTACCAAGGTCAAAGTACTCAAGGGATGTGCATTGCCCACAGTGCCACTCACGAGGACCGCGCCGTTGGTGCCTGCGTTCAAGGTCACGGCACGGGGCGCCACGGCATCGCTGTTCAGGGTTTTTGCAAAGGTGATGTTGGCACCTGCAGCGAGGCCACCGTTGTTGGTCGTATCAAATGTTGTGTCAGCAGTGATCACGGCATCGTCAGCGATGTTGATGGAGTTGGCGCTGCTGGTGCGCACCAAGCCACCACGGAAGGTGCTGCTGCCTGCAGCATCGGTCTCAAAGTGCGCCGGTGCCGTCGTGCCACCAATTGCACCGCTGTAGGTGGTGGCGCCGCTGTCAGCGATCATGACGCGAGAGGTGCCGTTGAACGCGCCGCCAAATGTCATGCCAACACCTGTGAATGTGGTGGTGTCGGTGGCCGAGCCGCCCACCGTGACGGTGCCGTTGTAGGTTTGGGAGTAGACGCCTGAATGGACACTACCGCCGTTGATGGTGGTGTTGCCGGTGACAGCCAGGTTGCCCGCTGCAGTGACAGCACCGTCGAAGGTCACGCTGCTGGCGGTGATGGTGGTGCCCCCCCCCAACGTCACACGGTTGGCAAACACAAACGAAGCGGCCGACAACGTGGCGGGATTGGTGAAGGTCACAGGACCTTCAAAACGCATGGCGGCAGAGCTGCTCAAATCACCGTCCCAAGTGATGGGACCAGTGCTCAACAAACGCAAGCGGTAGGCATGGGCCGTCACCGGGCTGGCGACGCGCAAGCTTGCTGTGCCGCTGTTGATATCGGTCATCTCAACCAAACTGATGCTGCTGTTGTCACGACCCAGCGTGATGCTGGCGTTGTTGCTGCGTATCAGGCCCGCAGTGGTGATGGCGCTCGGCGCTGTCGCCACCAAGCCGCCTGCGAAGTACAGGTTGTCTGACTCCACCCCACCCAACTGCAAGGTGCCGGTGTTGGCCAAAGTGGTGGCGTTGGTCACACCCACCTCGGCTCGCAAAATGAGGTGGAAGGCTTCTGCCGCCACGCTGAGTGTGGCGGTGGTCAAACCACCATTGAAGGCAATCGTGTTGTTGTCACGCGTGTCGGTCAGCACCACGCTGTCGCTGGTGGTCACTTTGCCGATAAAAGTTGTCATTTCGCTGTTGACCACTTCCAGCGTCTTGAATGCCTCGCTGCCACCCAAGGCACCTTGCACGGTGATGGCACCGTTGAGACCCCCGTTGAGTTTGAGGGTGCGCGTATTGGCCACATCTGCATCCACGGAACGCATGAAGCTCATCTCGCCTTGCGTTTGAACGGTGGCATCGGTGAATACTTTGACGATGTCGTGGAACACCGCGGCACCCGCCACAACAAACGCTCCCTTGATGTGTGTCTCACCCGCCGCCGTGGTCAACGAATCGGTGGTCAAGCTGCTCAACGCATGCACAGCGCCTACCGAGCCGCCCAACACGGTGTTGCCACTGTCGTAGATGGTCAGGCCATACGGTGTGTTGCCCACGCTGTCGAGGGTGGAAGCAAATGCCACATTCACGCCACGCAAGGTAGTGTCTGCGCCCAAGGTCGCGAGTTCTCCGTAAGTTTGTGCGCCCGTGGTGCGCACCAAGCCACCGTTGATGACCAAGGTCCCCCCCGCGTTGGTGGTGACAGTGCTCAGGGCATGCGTGCCACCCACCGCGCCGCCCAAAGTGGTGGTGCCCATGCTGTTGATGGTGAGTGCACGCGGTGAAGCGCTGGTGGCTGAGTCGACCGTGCTGCTCAGCGTGATAGCGGCGCTGGCGGCCACCACGCTGCTGCTGGTCAGGAGGGTGTCTGCGCCCAAGGTGACCGCGCCGCTGTAGCTTTGTGCTGCGGTGGTCATCACGCTGCCACCGTTGAGGGTGGTGGCACCATTCACCGCCAGGCTGGTGCCCGTCACCGCATCTTCAAACGTCACGCGCGTCGCAGTCAAGGTGGTGGCTGCGCCCAGGGTCACTGCGTCGTTGTAGGTTTGTGCGGCCGTGGTCGTCACGCTGCCGCCGTTGATTGCGGCCGTGCCATTCACCACCAAACTGGTGCCTGAAACGGTGTCTTCAAAGGTCACAGCGGAAGCGTTCAAGGTGGTCGCGGCACCCAAAGTCACCGCATCGTTGTAGGTTTGTGCGCCGGTGGTTGTGACGCTGCCACCATTGATCGCGGCAGGGCCATTCACCGTCAAGCTGGTGCCAGACACCACGTCTTCAAACGTGACAGCTGAAGCGCTCAAGATGCTGGCGGCACCCAAGGTGACTGCATCGTTGTAGGTTTGCGCGCCGGTGGTCGTCACGCTACCCCCGTTGATCGTGGCAGTGCCATTCACCGTCAAGCTGGTGCCAGTCACGGCGGCATCAAACGTGACCCCAGAGGCCGTCAAGGTCGTGGCTGTGCCCAGGGTCACCACTTCACCATAGCTTTGTGCGCCTGTTGTTCTCACCAGGCCACCATGGATGGCCACACTGCCCGCCGTGCCCGCATCTGTGGTCAAACTGGTGAGCGCGGTGGTGTGACCCACAGCACCGTTGAACACGGTTGCGCCCGATGTGTTGACCAACAAGGTCTTCGCACCATTGAGCGTGTTGGCAAAACTGATGTCACCTGCAGCGGTGCTACTCAACACGGTGTTCACACCCAAGGTCACGGCACCGTTGTAGCTTTGGGCACCGGTGGTGGTGATGGTGGCCCCGTTGAGCACGCTGGCGCCATCGACCGACAATGATCCCGTGCCATTGACCGCTTGGTTGAAGCTCACTTGCGTGCCATCGAAGGTGGTGTTGGTGGGGAATACCACAGGACTGTTGTACACCTGCGTGCCGCTGGTGGTGATCGAGTTCATGGTCAACGTGGTGCTGCGCAACGTCAGGTTGGCAGCATTGCTGACGCTGATGAGGCCCACCATGTTGTTGCCTGCGTTGTCCAGCGTCACATTGGCGTTGCCCACTGTCAGCCCTGTTGTGTCGGCTGCAGACACGGTGGTGCCTGACGTTTGAGTGATGTTGCCGCTGGTGGTGCCGATGCTCAAAGCGCCGGTGCTGTTGAGGTTGCCCAAAACGATGGAGGCATTGCCGCTGATTTGCATTGCGCCACCCGAGGTGAACGTGCTTTGCGCGCCCATTTGCAATGCAGACGAAGCAGCTTGCGACGTGTTGCCCGTCACCGTCAATTGGGTGGCTGCAGACACGCTGGAGGTTTGCGTCATGCTCACACCGTCTGCACCCGCGTTAACGCCACGCCCAGTGCCGATCAAGGTCACGCTCCCAGCCGTTGAGCTGACGGTGGAACCATTCAAGTAAATACCACTGTTGTTCCACGTTGAACCGCCCACACCGGCGGAGCCTGTGCCATTCAAGCTCACAGCGCCAGAGCCTGTGATGCTGCTGCTGGTGAGTGAGATGCCGCGGTTAGACGAGCCATTGCCACCTGCGTTGCCTGTGTTGTTGGAGATGCCGACCAAGCTGATGGTGCCCCCTGCGATGAACGAGGTACCAGCATCGCCACGCAACATGATGCCCATGGCGTAATCATCTGGCGAGCCGACCGACTCGCCGCGCACAGTCACAGCGCCCGTGCCAGCATGGATGGCGGCGTTGAACAAGCCCACACCCCCTGAGTAGTTGGCGGCGTTGTCAGCGGTGTTGCCCACGTTGGTGGTCTTGTTGGTGGCATAGCCGTTGGCCAACGATGTACCGCCGCCCAATGTGATGTTGCCGTTTTGGCTGCTGATGCTCGAACCCGGGTTCAACACGATGCCACCGTAATGGGTGGTGTCACCATCGCTGTTGGCCCACAAGGTGATGTCACCCCCATGGCTGCTCACGGCCACGTTGTTGGCTTGGGTGATGTTGCCTGATGCCTTGAACAACACCGCCGCATTGGCCAAGCTGCTGCTGACGTTGGCGTTGATGTTGATGTGACCGCCATACAACCCAATCGGGCCCGCGATGCTGATAGGGCTGGCAATGGTCAAGTCAGCCACGTTAGACGACTTGCCCCAAGTGAAGCCAGAGATGGTGTTGGCAAACGTGTAGTTGCTGATGCCGTTTGCTGTGAATGTGGTGACTGGTTCAATCGTCACCGAGCCCGAGCCAGTGAAGCCCGTGGTGGCGGGTGCTGTGTTGTGGGTGAACACCACGCCGCCCGCAGTGCCCGTGCCAGTGGCACCGGTGTAGCTGTTGACACCAGTGAGGCTGAGTGTGTTGGTGCCCAGCTTGTTGAGTTGACCTGCATCAGAGATGGCATTGGCCACGGTCACGTTGCCGCTGTGGTTGAAGTTGAGTGTGGCACCTGCGCCAATGCTGATGCTGTTGGTACCCAATGCTGCGGTGGTGTTGCTGCCGTCGCCCACATTCAAGACACCGCCTGACACCGTGGTGGTGCCTGTGTAAGACTGGGCGTTGGTCAAGGTGAACGTCCCTGAGCCCGACTTGGTCAAGCCACCTGTGCCAGCGATCACGCCTGCGTAGTTGACTGCCACCGAGGCATCGGTGCTCAAGCTGCCATTGCCGGCCAAGGTGATGCCACGGTTGGCGTGCAAGGTGGTGAAGCCGGTCGTGAACTGCAAGGTGCCACCGTTCAGGCTGATGTTGTCTGCATCCAAGCTAGCGGGCACAGCGCCCAAGTGACGGTCGGTGCTGATGGCCAAGGTGCCGGCGTTGACTTGTGTGCCACCTGCATAGCTGTTGATTGCGCTCAAGGTCAGGGTGCCAGAGCCTTCTTGTTTGACGATGCCCGTGCCAGAAATGACGTCAGCGATGGTCATCGCATCGGATTGCTTGAAGCTCAACACGCCGTCGTTGACGATGTTGCCTGTTCCCAAAGCCCCCACAGCGGTGCCGTTGCCCACCACCAAAGTGCTGGCGGCGTCAAGGCTGGTGCCACCGGTGTAGGTGTTGGTGGCGGTGAGGGACAACACGCCAGCGCCCAGCTTGGCAAGGCCAGCGCCTGTGCCTGAGATCACGCCTGAGACCAAGCTGCTGCCCGTGTTGTTCACTGTCAGCGTCCGAGTGTCGGCCAAGCTGATGCCATGAGCGCTGTTGATGGCTGCGCCTTGCAGCAACACATCACCCGTGGGTGTGTGGGTGGTGGTCAACGCGGCATTGAGCGTGATGTTGCCGCCGTAGATGCGGATGGGGCCGTCGATGGTCAACGCTGAAGCCTGCGTGATGTTGGCCGTGTTGGTGGATTTACCCAAGGTGAAGCCAGTGGCCGACGCATCAACAGTGAAGTTCGAAGGCAACGACACCGCCGCAGAGAAGCTGGTAGCAAAGGGCTGTACGTACACAGCACCCGTGGTCTTCACGGCCACAGGCGATGCGTAATCCAGCTTGTTACCGTCAAAGTAAATGTTCGACGTTGAGCTTTGGACCAAGCCCGTGGCATAGCTGCCCACATAGATCGTGTCGGGGTTTGGCCAACTGCGGAACAACAACCCCGTGTTTTGGCCCGTTAAATGAATCTCACCGCTGGCCGCCAACACGTCCACCGAGCTCACAGCCAAGTCGGTCGGCGATGCGCCCGAGGCCATGCCGTCGATCGTGACAGAGCCCGTACCCGTCGCAGCAATCACGATGCGTCGTGTGGTGTCTTGCGCCAACACGGACAAACCCACGCCACTGTTTGTTGCTCTTGCAGAGCGACCGACAATTTGTATGTCGCCATTTTGTGTGCGCAAGGTACCACCCACGCCAGAGGTGTTACGCCATGCCTGTAAATCAATCCCGATCGGGTATTGCGTGCTCACATCAGCAGAACCCAACAAACGAAGATCACCTTCGACACCGGCGTCCATGTTCACACCCTGGTAAGCAATCAAGCCCGTGGGGCCATTACCGCCATTACCAACCACTCTGGTCACGAGACCTTGCAAGCGAACATCGCCACCCCCCGAATACAGCTTGATGTTGGCGTTCTGAGCGCTGTTGATCAACTCCGTGCCAAGCATGATGCCGTACTCAATGCCTGTGCCGCCGTAGTTCACCGCGTAGCCGTCAGGCCGGCCATCGTTGGCCACCAAGCCCGCGATCAAACCAGAAGCACCAGAGGCCACGCCACCATCGTCTAGGCCCCCCGCCAAAGTGATCAGGCCGCCGCTCGTGGCGTTAGAGGTCAAACTGGCCGTGCGGTCCACCGTGCGGCGGGCATCCAACGTGGTGCCGTTTTTCAACATGATGCCGCCAGCGCCCGAGGCATCGCTGTCGGCCCAGAATGTGATGTCGCCACCGTTGGTCAGCACCGTGCGTGAGGCATCCAACGTGATGTTGCCTGCCGCCTTGAACAACACTTTGGCACCCAAGGCAGAACTTTGCACGTTGTTGTTGATGGCCAGCACATCACCATACAACGCCACAGGTCCTGCGATGCTGATGGCTGACGTGCTGGTGATGTTTTTGGCATTGCCCTCTTTGCCCAAACGCACGCCAGTGAGCGTGTTGGCAAAGGTGTAGTTGCTGGTGAATGCATTGTTGAAGCTGGTGCTGGCGGACTCTATCGCCAACGCGCCAGAGCCCGCAAAGCTCGGTGTGGTCGGCGCCACATCGTTTTGGAACACCAAGCTCCCTGCGGCAATGTCTGTGGCACCGGTGTAAGTTTGCGCGCCTGTGAGCGTCAAGGTGTTGCTGCCCAACTTGCTCAACGTGCCCGCACCCGAAACAGCATTGCTGACCGTGACGGCGTCAGAACGGCTGAAGGCCAAATTGCCGGCCACCGTCACCGCGCCTGAACCCAAAGTCCCTGTCGTGCTGCCACTGCCCACTTGCAAGGTGCCTGCATTCACGGCGGTGGCGCTGTAGCTGTTGGTACCGCCCAAAATCAAGGTGCCCTCGCCAATCTTGGTCAGGTCAGCGCCGGTCACAGGACCTGCCCAGGTCACGCTGCTGCCTGTGGCGGTATTGAGCGTGCTGTTGCCTACCAGAGTCAACCCGCGTGTGGCGCTGGTGGCGGTGGTGAATGCAGGGTAAAAATACAAGGTGGCGTTGTTCACCACCAGTTGAGCGGCTGTGGTGCTGGCAGGGGCCGCGCCCAAGTTGTCATCACTGCTGATCGCCAAGCTGCCAGCGTTGACATAGGTGACACCGCTGTAGGTGTTGGCGCCGCTCAAGGTCAAGGCACCTGCGCCCTCTTGCTTGACGATGCCCGTGCCTGAAATCACGTTGGGAATGCCAATCGCGTTCGAGCGCTTGAACACCAAGGTCGCGTTGTTGATGATGTTGCCACTGCCCAAGTTACCCGAGGTGCCCAGGTTGCCCACTTGCAAGGTGCCCGCATTGAGGGTGGTGGTGCCTGTGTAGGCGCTGCCGCCCGTCAACACCAACGTACCTGCGCCCGCTTTGCTCAAGTTGCCTGCGCCATTGAGCAAACCCGCCATGGTCTGGCTACCCGAGGCAATATCTGTGCTGAGTGTGCCGCCCACCGTCAAGCTGGTGCCGACTGCAGTTTCGAACCCACCCAAAGTGGCGTTGCCACTCACCACCAATGAACCGTTTTTCAGGTTCAAGTTGCTCATGGCCACCGAGTCTTGGTAGGTGATGCTGTCCACCAGCACGATGCCCGACATGGTGCCCGCGCTGCGGCCTGCCACACTGTCGTCAAAGCTGATGGCGGCACCGCTCACACCGCTGGGGACCAGCACGGTGCGCACGTTGTTCAAATCGGGGACCACGCCTGTGACACTCAAGTTGCCCGTCACGGCCCAGTTGGCGGGGTTGAACCACTCACCCGATGCACCGCCCACCCAAGTCGCGGAATCCAAACGTGTCACGTCGGCACTGGCAGAGCCTATGCCCGATACCAAGTAGTTGGTGGCATCGGTACCCGACAACGCCACGCCAAAGACGCTGATGGTTTTGCCACTCCCCACGTTTTTGTCGGCAAACGTGGCTGTGCGGTTGATGGTGAACACATCATTTGCCACACGGTTGTCGGTGGTGGTCACACTCGCCACATCGGTGCCGTCGTAGGTGCGGTTCACGCCGGTATAGCCCACTGTCAAGGTGCGTAAGCCTAAGCTAGCCGCGCCAGTGGCACTGGTGGGCAAGGTGTAGTTGGTCAGCGTGGTGCCGTTGTCAGCGCTGTAGTCAGACGCGGCCAGTGTGGTGGACGCACTGTTGGCCTCCAAAACGTTGCGGCTGTTGTAGCTGCCTGTGGTCTTGGTGATGGTGGCACCTTCGGTCACACCCGCCACCGTCACAAAGCCTGTGAGGTTGTAGTTGCTTGAGGTCAGCGTGGCATCGGTGTTGCCGTCGTAGGTTTTCGTAATGCTGCCGGTCAACGCCACGGCCAACGCCTTGGGTGTGATGGTGGCTGAGGCGCTGCCTGTGCTGGCCACGCTGTAGTTGGCAGCATCGTTGCCGCCCAAGCTCACGGCCGTCACGTCGATGGTCACAGGCGCCACGCTGCTGTTGAGGTAGGCCACGTTTTTATCTACAAGGTTGGCGGTGCGGTTCACGGTCAACACGTCACCATTCACATAGCCGTTGGCATTGGTGAGGCTGGTGGTCACGCTGGCATCCAAGAGCCCGTCGTACACCTTGTCCACACCGGTGTAGATCACGGTCAAGGTGCGTGGGGTGATGTTGGCGGTGGTGGTGCCCGTCGCTAGCACGCTGTAGTTGTTGGCGTCGGTGTTGCTCAAACTCACACCGCTCACGCTCACGGTTTTGCCGTTGCCCACGTTCTTGTCGGCAAAGCTGGCGGTGCGGCTGATGGTGAGTAAATCTCCTGCCACGCGGTCATCGGTGGTGGTCACCGTGGCCACGGTACCGCCGTCGTACACGCGGTCAACACCGGTGTAGGTCACGATCAACACGCGAGGGGTGATGTTGGCCGTGGTGCTGCCCGTCGACAGCACGGTGTAGTTGCCGGCGTCCATCACGCCCGCCACGGGGTCGCTCAGGCTCACACCTGTGACTAAGATGGTTTTGCCACCCGCCACGTTTTTGTCGGCGTAGCTGGCGGTGCGGTTGATCACAAAGGTATCGCCCGCCACACGGTCATCGGTGGTCGTCACCGTGGCCGTGGTGTCGCCGTCGTAGACCTTGTTCACGCCGGTGTAGGTGATGGTCAAGGCACGTGGCGTCACGTCGGCACTGGTGCTGCCGGTGGCAGCCACGGTGTAGTTGATGGCGTCTGCGCCGCTCAAGCTCACACCGCTGACCGCAATGGCTTTGGCCGTCCCCACATCTTTGGTCGCAAAGTCAGCACTGCGGTTGATGACCAAGGTGTCACCCGCCACACGGTTGTCGGTGGTGGTGACAGTGGCGGTCAGGCTGCCGTCGTACACCTTGTTCACACCGGTGTAGCCCACCGTCAGGGTGCGTGGCGTGATTTCACCATTCGTTCCGGTGTAGGTGGTGGTAGGGGCGGCGCCATCGGTCAACACGTAGTTGGCTGCATCGGCACCGCTGATGGCCAAGCTGGTGAAGCTATAGGTTTTGTTGTCAGCGCCCGTCACATTCTTATTGGCATAAGTGCCCACGCCGGTGAGGCTGACCACGTCACTGCCCACCAAGCCAACAGGGGCCAAGGTGGCCGTGGTGACTGCCGTGTTGCCGTCGTATTCTTTGCTAACGCCCGTGGCACTGACGGTCACCGATTTGGGCGTAACTTCGTAAGAGCCCACGACATTGATGTTGTTGCTGAAGTTCGTGCTGGTGCGGCTCACCACGGTAGGTGCCAGGCTGTATGTGCCCACCTTCAGGGTGCTCGACGTGCTGGTGGCGGGGTTGGCCGCCCCGAGGTTGAAAGTCGCCACTGTGTTGGTGCCATCGGTGACGGTCACCTGAGCGCCATTGACGGTGGCATAGCCCGCGTTCAACAAGTCGGTCACCACGTTGACGTTGTTCATGTAGCCCGCGCTGGTCATTGTGTAGACGGGGGCACTGCCATAGATGGCGCTGGTGTTGGCGACTTTCACCAGCAACTCCCCCGCAGGCACGATGGTGTAGTTGCCGTTGGCGTAACTGATGTTGTAGTTGTTCGATACCAAGCCCGATGGCACCAACACGCTGTTGTAGCTGCCCGCAGTATCTTGGGTATCCACACTGTTGGCATCCGCTGCCAGTTGAACGCTGCGGTCACGCGCGATGGCCAACGCGCCACCCAACACCGCCGAGGTTTGGCCACCCACAAAACCGCTGTAGCGCACCCCGTTGTAGCCCACGGCATCGGCTTGTGAATAGAACTTCGCATCATCGTTGGCCGTCACGGTCAACGGGGCAGGCGAAATGGTGGCAGTGGAAGGCGTCCACACCAAACGGTAGTTGGCGGCACGCGTACCCGTGAGCTGCACACTGCCTTGATCCACCGTCACGTTGCCAGCGTCTGCGCTGCTGAAGACGGGGCGGCCTGCCAAGGTCAATCCGCCAACGATGGCTTTGTCTGCCGAGAGTGCCGTGGTGAACGGTGCGATGTTGTTGGCCGCAGCCACGACCAAAGTGCCATAGCCTGTGGCGCCGCCGCTCAAGGCGGGTGCCACCAAAGTGGTGGCGTCATACACCTTGGTCAGGCTCAGGTCGGCGGGCAACTCCACATCCAGCGGTGTGATGCTGGCGGTGGTGCTGGCTTGGGAGGTGATGCTGTAGTTATTGACATCAGCGCCGCTGTAGCTGCTGGTGAGGGTTACGGTTTTGCCGTTGGCTGCGTTTTCGTCGCTGAACACGCCGGTGGCGCTGACATTCAACACATCATTCTGCAGCAACCCCGTTTTCACGACACCGCTGACAGACACCGTGGCGGAATTGGTGTTGTCATAGGTTTTGTCAGCAGCCGTGATGCCGCTGATCGTCAGAGCTTTTGGCGTGATGTTGGCCGTGCTGGTGGCTTGGTTGGTGATGGCGTAGTTGTCTTTGTCTGCGCCACCATAAGTGCTGGTGAGCGTCACAACCTTGGCGTTGCCCACGTTCTTGTTGGCAAATGTACCTGTGGCGCTGGCCGTCACCACATCGCCACTGATGAGGCCAGCCAACATCACGTTGGTGGCGTCAATGGTGGCCACCACACCGCCGTCGTACACGCGGTTGTTGGCGACAAAGCCTGACACCGTCAAGGCCTTGGGCGTGATGGCTGCGGTGGTGCTGGCTTGAGAGGTGATGGAGTAGTTGGCCAAATCTGCACCGGTGTAGCTGCTGGTGAGGTTGACCACTTGAGCGGGGTCGACATTTTTGGAGGCGAACACACCCGTGGCAGACACGTTCAAATCGTCGCCGTTGACCTTGCCCGTCAACACGGCGTTGGCCACACTCACCGTGGCATTGGTGGTGGCGTCATAGACCTTGTCATTGGCCGCAATGGCTGAAACGGTCACTGCGCGTGGGTTGATCTTGGCGCTCAGGGTGGTGTTGTCAACGATGGCGTAGTTGCCGGCTTTGTTACCCGAAAGGCCAAGACTGGATGCCAAGAGGGTGACGCTTTTGTTGATCACTGCGGCGTTGTTGTAGGCCACGTTTTTGTCTGCAAAGCTGGCTGAGGCGTTGGTGGTGACGAGGCTGACATTGCCGGCGTCGCCTGCCAAAACGCCTGTGAGAGAACCATAGCTGCTGAGGGTGGCCACCACGCCGCCGTCATAGGTTTTGTCGTTGGCTGCTGCGCCCGTGAGGGTGAGTGATTTGGGGGTGATCTTGGCAGTCGTGGTGGTGGGGCTGCCGGCGTAGGTGTAGTTGTTCACGTCCGCCCCGCCGTAGGTGCTGGTGAACGCCACCACTTGTGCGGCCAAGGCAGAGCCGCTGTACGCCACATTGGCGCTGCCAAAGGTGCCCGTGGCCGTCACCGTCAGGGCATCGCCCGCCACCATGCCGTTGAACACGGCATTGCTCACATTCATGATGGCGGTGTTGTTGCCGTCGTACACCTTGTCGTTGGCGGCAATGCCGGTCACGGTGATGGCTTTGGCCGTGATGGTGCCGTTGTTGGCTGTCAGCGTGCTGCCACTGCTCAAACCATAGTTGCCGGCATCGGCACCAGTGAGCGCCAAGTTGGTCAGGGTGTAAGTTTTGCTACTGCCTGCGTTCTTGTTCACAAAGGCACCCGCACCGCCAATTTGCACCAAGTCACCCGTGACCACGCCAATGGGCGTGCCAGACAGGGGGGCAATGGTGGTGCTGCCGTCGTACACCTTGCTGATGGTGGGTGTGGGCGCAAAGAACTTGGTGGTCACCGTTTGCGAGCCCACCACCGTCACCCGGCTGTTGAAGTTCACGCCACTTGACAGCACCACATTGCTGCTGCCCCACTGATAGGTGCCCACGTTGAGCCAACCCGAGGTGCTGTAGGTACCGTTCAAAGCCACGGCGTTGAACGAAGCGGATGCACCGCTGGTGTCGGTGATCGTCACCTGCCCTGCCCCGCTCACACTGGCACTGCCAGCACCGGTATTGAGCAAATCCACCACGCCGCTGTTAAACACATACTTGGCTTCCGTCACGCTGTACGCGGGCGTGGTGGCGTACACATTGCTCACCGTGCCCAAACGCACCAGCAACTCATTCGCCCCCACGATGGTGTAGTTGCCATTCACATAATTGAAGTTGTAGTTGGTAGCAGCTGCGCCCGAAGGTACCAACACGCCGGCATAGCTACCTGCTGTACCCACGTTGCTGTTGGTGCGCGTGATGGTGGGCAGAGTACTGAGGCTGCTGCTGCTCTCACCGCTCGCAAAACCTACGTAGCTCACACCGTAGTAGCCAGCGGTATCCGTTTGGCCCGCAAAACGTGCGTCGTTGTTGGCGGTGATGGTGAGCAGCTTCTTCGTGATGTTGGCGCTCAAGCCGGTGGGCTGGGTCAAGGTGTAGTTGGCGATCGTGGCACCCGTGATGCTGTTGGACGCCGTCACTGCAATGGCACTGCCCGCATCTTTGGTGGCAAAGCTACCGGCTTGGACCAAGGTGATGCTTTCGTTATTGGCCACGCCATTCAAAGTGCCGCCGCTCAGCACTGCGGCCAAGGTGCCGTCATAAACCTTGTTGGCCACGGTGGTGCCAGTCACGGTCAGCTCTTTAGGCGTGACGGTGATGGTGCCGGGTGCGGCATAGGTGATGTTGAAGCTCCCATTGGATGTGCCGGGTGTCACTGTGATGGCATAAGGCCCACCCGCTACTGTGGCTGTGGGTGCCAAGCCGGCAGAAGTGACCACGGGATTCACATTGAAAACGTCAGCCAAGGTGGGCAAGGTGTACACGCTGGAACTGCCCGAGTTGCTGCTCAGGCCCAACACATCTGAGGCGGTCCATGTGCTGCCGTACACCTTGGTACCACTCGCTGTCACCGTGACCGAGGGCGTACCAGTAAACAAATAACGGTTGCCAGTCACTGCCACGGCAGACGGGGCCATGGTGGTAAAGCTGGCGTTCCACACCGGCGCGTTGGCGCTGTTAAGTGTGCCAAACGTATCCCCATTCGGCCCAGAGCTATAAACCAACCAACGGCCGGGGGCTGTGAGCGCCGTGCCTGTGGTGTTGTTGATGAAATTACCCGAAGCCGCCAAAGCAATGTAACCCGAGGCTTGGGTGGTCGCCACAGTGGCACCCGAGGCCAAGGTGAGGTTGCCACCGGTGACCATCGACACGTTGTCCACAAAGCTGTTGGCTCCGCCCACAGTGAGGTTACCCGCACTGCTGCTGCCCAAAATGATGCTACTGAAGCCGTTTTTGTACACCGATGTACCACTGAACAAGCTGTTGGCCAAGTTCAGCGTGCCTGCGCCAGAGCCAATGCCGATGGTGGTGCCATTGGTATCGGGTTCAATCGTCAAAGACCCCGTGCCAGCCACAACGCCTGTGCCCGCCCAGTTGAAGCTATTGGCCTTCAAGCGGATATTGCCGGAGGTGGTGACCGTGCCGTCTGACTTTTGACCGACATAAAGGGTGGAGCCAGTCAGCACATTGATGCCTGTGTCAGAACTTGTGCCTACGCCCCTGAGTGTGATGGCTCCCGATGTGGAATAAATTTGAGTCGGGCCATAGTCCAAATTGATACCTGCATGAACGCGGCCAGACAGCAGGCTCGGACTGGCAGTACCCGTGATGCTGATCGCACCACTACCGCTGAATATATTGTTGGACGCAACTGGTGCATAAAAGTTGATGCCCGCACTGTGGCTGTTGTTGTCGGTATTCACACCGCCCACACCGTCGATGGTGATGGTGCCAGCGCCAGAGGTTTGAATGGTGCTGCCCGTGACAATGTCCACGCCAATGGAGTACAGCACAGCACTGCCTGCACCTTGCCAGCCTTTACCCTTGATCGAAATGTTGCCCCCCCCCGCGTTGAGGGTCGCAGTTTGTAGCCACACGCCGCGGTGTGTGGCGTCAGCAAACACAGTGCCAGAGCCCTCTGCGTAGCCTGTACCCAATGCGTTGCCACCGCCCAAGGTGATGTTGCCACCCGATGCGGTGAGGCTGGTACCCGTCAGTCCAATAGCACCTCCGGCTGTGGCATCGCTGTCAGCTGCCAACAAAATATTGCCCGTCCCACTGCTGACCGAAGCACCGGTGTTGCCAAAAATATCGCCCTTGGTCACCAATGAAATAGGACCGTTGTTGGTGGTGATGGCTTTGCTTGCAGCCAAGGTGATGGCGCTACTGCCAATCAGCTGAATGGCCGAGCCGCTGCGTGTGCTGGTCAGATTTTGGTTGACATTGATATTGCCGCCGTAGACCGTAATCGGGCCCGCAATGCTCGTGGCACCACCCAAGGTGATGTTGGCCGTGTTGGTGGATTTACCAATGGTGAGCCCACTCACATTGCTGCTAAGCGTGAAATCGTTGATGGGGTAAGTCAACGCACTGGCAAAGCTGTTGCTGTAAGGCTCAACCGTCACCGTGCCCGAGGTGTTGACCTGCAAACCCTTACTGGCAGTCAAGCTAAAGCTGTCATCGGTGATGGTGATGTTGCTGGTTGAGCTGGTCACATCCGTGCCAGCCTTGAAGCCAAAGGTACTCAAGGCAGTGTCTGACAACAACGGGCCTGCGGCTTTGCCAACGATGTTGATGGCGCCACTAGCCGCCAACACATTGGTATTGAAGAACTGAAGATCTTGGGTGGCGCCGCTGCCATTCAGAGTAACTGTGCCCGTGCCTGTAGACGCGATGGTCACGCCTTTGGTGGTGCTGCCAATAAATATCAAGCCGCGATTGTTAGTGGCCAATGTGCCCGTGCCGGTCATCGTGATGTTGCCGTTGCCTGTTTTGAACAGGCTGCCCACGGTGGAACCGCTGCCCCAGAAATTCAAAAACACACCCGCAGAATACGTGGCGCCACTGACACCGCCCTGCCCCTCTAGAGTGATGTTGCCCGCAGCGCCCGCATCCATCGTGAGGCCCTCAAGGGCTGCAATGCCATCCGACTCTCCAGACCAAATAGACGTGGACTTGCCACGCACCGTGATGTTGCCGCCACCCGAATAAAAATTCACATTGCTCACGTGGCCAGCGTTGAAATAGCCCAACGACACCCCGCCAGGGAGCGAACTGGAGCTGTCAGCCGCAAAGCCCGTGGGCACCAACGTGCCCGAAGCCAGCGTGGTGCTGGTGTTGCCCCCGCCGAGCGTGATGGTCCCACCTCCGCTGGCCGTGCTGATGAGGCTGCTGGTGCGGTTGGCATTGGTGCGTGAGTCAATTCTGTTTCTGTCTTGGATGTAGATGTAGCCACCGCCTGAGGCATCGCTGTCGCTCCAGAAAGTGATGTCACCTGCGTTGGTGGTGTAGTTCACATCGCCGTTGGATGTGATGTTGCCTTTGGCTTTGAGGTAAATGCCTTGTACAGCGCTGGTGCCATTGCTGGTGAGGCTCTGAGACACGGTGATGTTGTTGCCATAGACAGTCACTGGACCGTTCGCAGTCAATGCCCTGTCAACCGTCACATCAGAAGTCATGCCATCTTTGCCAATCGTGATACCACTGGCAGTTTGCGAATTTTGGTTCCAAGCAAACCAGCTGGGTAGAGCTGTTTGAGAAAACTGATTGGATTGGTCAGTTGGAGCCCAAACGATCTTTCCCGTCGTTGCAAAACTTGGGTTTAAACCGCTGAAGTTGTAGTTGTCGTACTTGATCGTGATGTCGCCAGAGCTTGTGGCCACATCCGCACTTCCGAGCTTAGAGCCCAAGTTGAAAGCGCCGCTGATAAACCAGGTGCCATTTGCAATGCCTGAGCCTTGGCGACCTAACAAATTAATAGGACCGCTTTTGGCAAGAATATCTGTCGTTCCTCTGAACACTGCATCAAAGTTATCACCCAATCTCTGTTGTGAGGTTTTGATGGAAATACCGCCGCCAGCTCCTGTCGCTAACACAGCAAACGAGTTGATTTCCGATTCAAGCCCCCAAGCTTGGCCACTTGTACCTGTGGCCGTGCCAATAATTTGAATCGCATCTGCCGTGGTGTTGGCCGACTTGATAGTGAAAGAAGGCACGTTGTACAGCACAACGCCAGAACTGTAGCCACTGTCCCATGTTTGGCTGTAACCCTCCAAATAAATTTTTCCTGTGCCGCTATCGACGACGCCACCTTGCGTGAAATGATAAAAGCCCAGACCCGAGGCACCCGTTCCGCCACCAACAGACGCTGCATAGGACTTGCCTTGCATGCTGATGTTGCCGCCACCAGAAGTGATGTTGGTTCTGCCATCAATGCGAATACCTTCTGTATAAGCGGCATTGGACGACCCCATGGCATACGAGGTACCCGTGAGGTTGCCACCACCCAAGGTGATATTGCCGCCGTTTGAAGTCGCCACCAATCCCGATGACAAACGGATGTAGCCATTGATGGTTGTGTCGTTGTCAGTGGCATCGTCCACGTTCGAGGCCAACAAAATATGCCCACCCGACGTGGTGAGCGTCGTCAGTGCCGTGTTGATGATGTGGGTTTTCGCACGAATAGTGATGTCTGCACTCGCCTTGGTGCTTTCTAAAGTACTACCAAAGCTCACTTGCCCTGCATCCACCGTGATGGGGCCATTGATTTTGATCGCGCTGCCAAGTGTGATGTTTTGTGTGTTGCTGCTGCTGCCCAAGGTCAAGCCGGTGAGCGTGTTGGCAAAGGTGTAGCTGGGTGTGAAGGCGCTGGTAAAGCTGGAGCTGGCCGCAGGTGCTAAAGATACCGTGCCATAACCACTGAAGCCAGTGGTGCTTGGCGGCACGTTGTTGTTATAGGCAATGCTGGTTGGCGCAGCCGAGTCGGCAGACAACGCGGTTGCACCGCTGTAGGTGGCACCGCCATTGAGCGTGAGCCCACCTGTTGCCACCGTGAGCGAGCCCGTGCCGCTGAAAGCACCGGTGTAGGTGAGCGCGTCAGAACGGTTAAAGATGAGCGAGCCGTTGTTGATGACGGCTGCACTCAAAGCGCCCAACGAGCCCGCTGTGGCACCTGTACCCACCTGCAGCGTACCGCTGCTGATCGTGGTGCTGCCGGCGTAGCTGTTGGTACCTGTGAATGTGAACTTGCCAACTGCTGATGGGTTGGCTGTGAGTGAACCCGCACCCGTGATGTTGCCGCTGAACACCGCGTTCAGCGCTGACAGTGATAGCGTACTGGCCCCTACGCTGGTAAAGGTGTGCAACGTGTAGCCCAAGTTCGATCCGGTACCTGAAGTCACCGTGCCGCCTGTGCCTGCACTGCTGCCGAAATATTTCAAGATAACAATACCCGAACCACCTGCACCGCCAGCCCGCGAACCCGTTGTGTTCATCGAGGCGCCGCCACCGCCATTGCCTGAGTTATCAACGGCATTCACACCCACGGCAGCGGCAGAGCCGCTTCCACCTGCGCCACCAGCGGCATAGACCACTGACTGCCCAGAAATGCTTGAGGCCAGACCAACGCCGCCAGTGCCACCTGCACTACCTGTTGCCCCAGCACCGCCAGCACCACCACCGCCGGCTGCCCGAGATGTAGTGGTGGTACTTCCACCGTTGCTGCCCTGGCCTGCCGTGCCCGTGCCACTGCCCCCGCCTGTGCCGCCAAACGAACGGCTGCCACCGCCGCCACTGCCGCCGCTCAAACCATTTGAACGTTGCGCACCGCCACCGCCGCCAACAGCAGTCAATACGGAACCCACACTTGAATTCACGCCATTGCCGCCATTGCCACTGCCTATGCCCGCTGCGCCACCTGCACCCACGGTGACGGTATAGCTCGCATCACCCAGGCTTTGTACCCCTGTCAACATACCGCCCGCACCGCCACCACCACCTGGGCCGGAGTCATAAGCGCCCGCGCCACCCCCACCTCCAGCCACGACCAGGTATTGCACATCTGCGTCATACGCCACGGTCACTGCACCATTGAGTGTGATGTTGTTACTCAGGCCCGTTAGCCTGCGACCTAGCAACAGCGTGGTGTTGTTGGCTGCCGTCAAGGTGCCAGCACTGATTGAAGCCGGATCGTAAATACCCAAAGTGCCTCCACTGACCGTGGTGTCACCGATGTAGGTGTTGGCCTTCAATAATGAAATCTTGCCGCCAGCTGCATTGGTCACCATCGAACCGGTGCCACTGATGGTGCCGCTGAGCATGACATGACTAGGGCTGAGCACAAGTGAGCCACTGCTGGTGAAGGTATGAAGCGTGTAACCCATGGCAAGACCAGACCCAGAAGAAACGGCACCGCCAGTGCCGAAAGCGCCGCCGAGATAACGCGCCACCACCAAGCCTGAGCCACCAGCACCACCGCCAGTCGCACTGCCTCCGCCCGTGCCCATGCCGCCTCCGCCGCCCGAGCCAGTGTTGGCAGCCCCCGCAGAGCCTGCCGTACCAGAGAAGGTACCACCGGAACCGCCAACACCAGAGCCGCCCGCACCACTCGTGTTACCGCCACCGCCACCGCCAGCACCGTAAAAAGCCAATGTGCCTGAAACAGCGCTTGAAATGCCTAGCCCGCCGGCCCCCCCTTGTTGTGCGCCCGAAGCAGAAATACTTCCACCATCTCCACCAGCACCGCCCCCCCCAGCACCAGCCCGCCATGTTGTGCCCGTGCCACCCACGTTACCGCCGTCATTGCCCTGAGCACCGCCAAGCGCACCGCTGATGTTGTTCAGCGTTGCACTGACAGCGCCACCGCCACCCGAAGCACCATTGACTGTGGCGTCTGCACCAAAATAGCTAGAACCACCGCCACCGCCGAAAGCTTGGATAGTGCCCAAGCTTGATGTTTGACCTATACCGCCCGCTGTTGAGTTTGCGGCACCAGCAGAGCCCCCAGCACCAACAGTCACTGCCACTGAGCCAACAACATCGGTTGAGCCAGTCAGCACACCGCCGCCGCCGCCGCCGCCGCCGCCATGCTCACTGGCCTGACCGCCGCCGCCGCCGCCGCCGCCGCCGACGATCAGGTATTCCACAGCGTTGTCTAAATCAAAGGTCACGCTGCCAGTCATCGACACGTTGTTGGCAAAGTTAGTCACACCGCGGCCAAACAACAATGTGGTGCCGTCAGCTGCATTGATTGCGCCAGTGCTTGCAGCCGTGTTGTTGTAAATACCCAAAGTACCAGCAATCAAGGTGGTCGGGCTGGTGTACGTGTTGGCCGCCAGGAGCGCCACAGTACCTGAACCCATCTTGGTGAAAGTGCCCGCGCCAGAAATCACGCCGCCAGCCACAGAGTTGCCTGTGCTGTTAAAAATCAGCGCTGTGTTGTTGACCACATCACCAAAGCCCAACGAGCCGGTTGCACCCCCATTACCAACCTGCAGCGTACCCGCATTGATGTAGGTGGTACCCGTCTGCGTGTTGGTGTTGGTCAACGACAGGGTGCCTGTGCCAAGCTTGGTCAGGCCCGTCGTGCCCATCAATGCGCCAGCAAAGTTGTTGTTGCTGCTGGTCTCGTGAATCAACCTGCTTAAATTAGAAGCATTTGATGCAAATGACAAAGCCCCCGCACCCGATACCACTTTAAGGGTGGTACCTGCGGCTCTGCTGCCACCCGTCACCCCGTAACGAATCGCGACCAACCCCTTTTCGGGTGGGTTGGCGTTGGCATAGTTGGCGTTCCATCCCGCGCTACCGGGTGTATCAGAGTATCCCCCCGAGCCATAAACGACCGAGGTACCCGTGAAATCGATGGCGCTGCTGCTGCCGCCACCGTTACCGCCTTTACCGCCTGTTGCGATGTAGGAATAGGAACCATATTGGGCAGCGGATGCGTTGTAGACACTGCCTGTTCCGGCAGCTCCTGCGTTTCCATACTTGCCACCGCCACCGCCACCGCCACCACCGGACACATAGGTTCGGCCGACGACGGCGGGGTTGCTGTTACCAATGCCGTTTCGACCGGCATAGCCACCACTGTCGTTACCACTGGCGCCACCGCCCGCACCACCAGCCACCCAAATCGCGTTGAGGCCGGTATCCCCACCGCTGGTGCCATAAGCGGTGATGCCACTGCCTTGTGTGCCAGCGGTACCCACGGTTAGGGTCAGCGATTGCGACGCGGTTAGGCCTGTGAGCGTCGATTGATACACCCCGCCGCCGCCGCCATTGCCGCCAGACCAGTTGCCGGCGTTGCCACCACCGCCACCGCCACCACCACCGACCAGCAAGTACTCCACCGCGGTCACACCATAAGGTGTGTAAAAAGTATTCGCGCCAGCAGCTGTGTACTGATAAAGCACATAACCAGTGCCGCTGATGTTGTTCACGCTGGCACCCGTATTGGCAATAAAAGGGCTTTTGTTCAAACTGACCAACGCATAGTCAGCCACCGTGCCGCCATAGCCAGAAACCGTACCACCCGTCAGAGTAATGTTGCCGCCGCCCGAATTGAACGTCACGGGGTTTGCGTCGGGCGTGGCGCTGAGGTTGGCCAGTTGCACGTTGCCGGTCACGCTGATGCCCGTGCCCACCGTGGTGATGCTGCCCGCCAAATAACTGGTACCAGCACTCAAGGTGACACCGCCATCCGCTGAAATGGTAGAGGCCACGCCAGTGCTGTAGTTCATCCCCATCACCAGGCTGTTGGCTGCGCCGGCCGTGCCCGTGTAGCTGCCAGTGGTGGAGATATTGCCCACGACCGTGACATCGCCTGTGCCTTGCAGTAACAACTGCCCGCCCGTGGTGGACGTTAAATCGCTAGCCAAAAAGAGGTTGCCGCCATAAATGCGGACAGGCCCATCCACATTGAGTGCATAAAGTGCCGACACATTGCCCGTATTCGTTGTCTTGCCAATGGTCAAACCTGCCAAGCCTGAAATGGCTTTGTCAAACACAACAGGGCTTGTAAAGGTAGTGCCGGCCGACTGAATCACCAAACTGCCTGCGCCTGAGTAGCCGCTGGTGGTGAATGTGGGCGCGTTGTTTTCAACCACCAAGGTACCCGCATTGATGGTTGTCGCACCCGTATAGGTGTTGGTGCCGCCCAATGTAAGCGTACCTGTACCGTTTTTAGTGAGGGTGCCAGCGCCCGTGGCAATGGGGCCAGCCACTGTTGTGTTGCCCACCCCATCAAAACTGAGGTTGTAGTTGCCGGTGATGGCATTGCCCGAGCTTGGCGAAAGCGACAGCGTGCCCGCATCTGACTGAATTTTGGCGCTACCCGTCATGGTGACGAGCCCTGTCAAAGCATTGCTGCCCGACAGGTTGCGCAGCGCACCCGCTCCCGAAACCCCTGAGCCAGTGAGGCTGATGGCATCGGCAACCGTAATATTGCCTTGCAACTCAAGTGAAGCGCCATCTGCTAGTGTTGTGCCTGCGGCTGTGGTGCCTAGGGCGGTTGAACTGGCGGCCGACAAAGTACCAGCGTTAACCGTGGTCGCGCCGGTGTAGGTGTTGGCCCCGCTCAGCGTTAGCTTGCCTGCCCCATTTTTAGTGACGGTGATGCCCGTGCCAGAAATGAGATGCTCAAAGCTAAAGCTGCCAGCACCTGTAAAGCTCATATTACCGCTAAAGGCTGGCTTGTAGGGGTCGTGAGCTGAACCTGTCAAGGTCCATGTCGTGTTGCTGGAGGCGTTTTCAAACGTGGCGCCATTAGCCGTGACGGTGAAGCCACGGGCACCCGATGTATGGCTCAGACCTGAATACTTAATCGTTCCACCATCGATGACGATGTTGGTTTTGTCGAAGTAGTTGGAACCCAAGCTGCCATAAAAACCCCAGTCGGTTAATTCGAGGGTGGTGCCACTTTTAACGGTGACGATGGCCGCCGAATTTTGATCCACATTACAGGCAGCGGTCGAACAATAAATCTTGCCACTCAGTTTGAGCGTGCCTGCCCCAAGGGTGGTTGCCCCGCTGTAGGTGTTGGTGGCCGACAACGTCAGCGTAGAGCTTGTGCCGGTGTCTTTGGTCAACGACCCAGTGCCGCTGATGGCGCCAGAGAGTATTTGATCGACTGTCGATGAGTAAAGAAAAGCGCCCGCATTGGCAATGGTGCCCGCGTAGCTACCGGTCCCCAAAGATCCAGAACCACCAATTTGAAACGTTCCGCCGCCGATGGTGGTGTTTCCTGAATAGCTGTTGGTGCCGGTCAGGTTGAATTTACCGCCTGTGGCATTCGCCACCATGGCACCGGTTCCACCAATATTGCCGCTGAGCACCACATTGATGGCATCCAACGACAAGCTGCCCGAGCTATTAAAAGTGTGCAAGGTATAGCCAGTCGCACTGCCGCTACCCGGCAGTGGGCTGCCGCCTGTACCAGCAGCGCTGCCTAAATATCGTGCGATGACGACACCTGAGCCACCGGAGGCGCCGTTACCAGATTGACCACCACCACCGCCACCGCCAGTATTTACGGTACCCGCAACAGGATTCGAACCATTACAGGCGCCAGCACCGCCACCGCCCGAACCACCCATGCCACAACTGCGACCTGGGCCAGGTTCAGCGGTTGCACCGCCACCACCACCTGCGTACATAGTGGACGTACCTGTGATGTCTGATGCTCTACCAGAACCGCCGCTGCCTGGCTGTCGGTCACCGGCGAAGCTTGATGATGGCACGCTACCACCTGCACTTCCAGCGCCACCACCACCTCCGCCTGCTTGCACGCCATTGGTGGCGCTACCACCACCGCTGTTACCTTGGCCAGCAGTTCCGGCCCCACCCGATGTCACTTGGTTATCTTCAGCGGTACCACCGCCAGAGCCACCCGGGTTCCCGCTGGCTACGTAGCCATTGTTCCAGCCATAGCCTGCGCCACCGCCACCGCCGATAGCAACAGTCAAAGCCCCCAAGCTACTGTTTCCACCATTGCTTGCAGTGGCACCGACACCACTGCCAGATCCGCCCGTACCCACAGTGACTGCGTACGTCCCTGGGCTTAACTGTGTACTTCCGGATACAAAACCACCGGCACCGCCGCCACCGCCCCAACCGCCGCCGCCGCCGCCGCCGCCGCCGGCAACGATAAGGTAATCCACCGCAGTGTCGAGCTCAAACGTCACGCTTCCGTTGAGGGTGAAGTTGTTGGCCAAAGTGCTTACCGCACGACCAAACATGAATTTGCTTCCACCTGCGGCCGTGATTGAGCCAGTACCTGCGGCTGTATTGGTATAGAGGCCCAAGGTGCCCGCTGAAACGGTGGTGTTGCCGGTGTAGGTATTGACCCCGGTTAGGTCAAGTCGCCCAGCACCTGCTTTACTGAAAGCTCCAGCGCCAGAAATAACGCCAGTGATTGCGCTATTCCCTGTATGGGTTACGGACAGCCCACTACTGGTGTTGATGGCAATCACGTTCAGACTTAATCCAGCGTCTGTCATGCTGACCGAACTGGTAGACGTGCTCACAGTTGATGAGACGCCATTCACGGTTACCGGAGAGGCCAAGCTACCCAGTCGAAGCGTCCCCTTGCTGGTCAGGTTGGAATTGCCACCATTACCCGTGATGCTGATAGCGCCACTACGTGACAATAGGTAATCGGTACTACCCGCGTTCAAGTCGAGAATCACGTTGGTACCTTGTGCGGTACTGTTCGAACCTTGAATCGAGATGCCCCCACCCGAAGTCGATGTGGATTCAATCAGGTACTGGCCCGAATTCCAAGACAAGATGTTGCCCCCATACCCCGATTGGTTGGAGGTTCCGCTGATAGTGATGGCTGGACTGCCCCCGCTGTAAGCTGAGCGAATGACATAGTCGGCGTTGGAGCTACCTTGGGCGAGAAAAAGGCCATGGTCACTGTCACTGACGCCTTCGATCACAACCCTACCCACCCCTGCATCAATCTCGAAGGTACCTTGGCTTACAACACCAGCTGCTTGAACGCTGCTGGTTTTACCCCTGATGACGATATCGCCACCACCGCTCAGCAGATTGATTGAGCCGCCGGCGACACCTGGGTTGCCCAGCTGAACACCGCCCATCGCCGATTTCTTGTTCCAGGCATACCCATCAGGAATGCCATCGTTTGCCACGCCGCCATTGCCGCCATCGTCGTTGCCACCTGCCAGCACGATGAGGCCGCCTTTGGTGTCAATCGTGACATTCGGGGCTACCCAGGTGTAGCCGCCAACACCTAAGCCACCGACGTTGGTGTAATTACTCCAAATGATGGTGTCGAGCTTGCCGTTGGTCGACGTGATGCTGCCCGATAAATTGATGTAGGAATGGGCTTGAAGGGTCAGTCTTCGGTAGTCAGCGCCTGTGTAAGTGATGGGCGCATTCAAGATAAAGTCGCCGCAGTCGGTGCAGTTGCCCTCTCCGCTGAGCGTAATCGATGGTCTGGCTGTGGTGGAAATGGTCACGTTGCTGGTGAGCAAGTTGTTGGCGATTTCATTGGCGCCAGTTGCACCAATGACCAAGTTCCATGGGTCTAGCAACCACTCGCCTGCCGTGCCGTCGGCTGCACGGGTGTCAACAAAAATACCATGCGTTTTCAGGGTTCCAGCCGAGGTTTCAACCTTGCCGCCAGCCCCGCTGTAAGTACCACCTTTGGCGTAAATCCGGCCTTGCACCGTGGTCACACTGTCCAGACGCATCACATCTGACCACATCACCACCTCACCGCCATTGCCAAAGTCGGTGGCACTGGCGTCGATGCTGCTGTCCGCACTCATGGTCACGGTGGTGGCTTGGCGCAGGGGGCCGCTGCCTTGCCAGCCGCCGCCCACCAGCACGGTACCGCCGCCTGTGGCGCCTGTGGCTTCGATGCGGGTGCCGGTGTCTAGGCTGATGTCATCGCCCTCCACTTCCACGCGGCCAGCTTGGGCGCGGGCACTGTTGGCGCGTAAAACGGTGTTGGTACTGAGTAGCACCGCGCCTGGCACAGGGGCTTGGGCAGGCGTGTTGTTAGCGGGGTCTGCCGGCACAGCAGGCAAACCGTCCGCCTGAATATGAATGCGCCCCGCCCCGCCCTCACCCGATGCGTCGAGCACGGCCGTGGTCAGGTCCACACGCCGGCTGGCTTGCAAATGAATATGACCGCCCAAAGCGTTGGCCACAATCTGGCTGGGGTTGTTGACGATGCCATTGGCAAACACGCGCCCGCTCATGCCCATGGCTTGGGCAGCCACGATGTCCACAAAGCCGGCTTGTTGCGCCACCGCCGAAACATCCAGCAGACCTGTGTCGGTTTGGGTGAAGGTGTCGGCCTGGATGCTGATGCGGCCAATCTCTGCCGCTAAGCCACTGGCATCGGGGAAAAAGTTTGCCGCTAAGTTAGTAGCTGATAACGTGCCCGAGTTTTGTACATCGGGCGCACTGAGTGAGATGGTGCCTGCGGGCCCTGTATCCGTGCCCAACGAAGCCGGGACTTGCAGGGTGCCGCTGTTCAAAATACTGGTGCTCGCTTCAAGCAAAATCCGGCCGGCACGACGCACCAAACCAGCCGCTTCCACCATGCCGCTGTTGTTGACCACGCCACTTTGCAAGCGGCTGGCCGATTTGGCCGACAGGATGATCAGGCCGCCCGGCGCTCGGACCGCATTTTTGTTTTCGACCAAGGTGTTGATGGTGGCAGCGGAGACGATCACCCGGCTCAAGGCCCCGCTGCCTTCAAACTTCAGTTCGAAGGATTCACCAGCCGCCATGGCCACCGTGCCCAAGTTGGCCACGATCACGCCGCTGTTTCGGACTTCGGGCGCCAGCAAGGCAATGTAGCCGCCCAGTGCGGCGCGGAGTTCGCCCTCGTTGTCCACCTTGCCGGTGGCCCCGTTGCGGCTGAGCTTGATCTGCCCCTCCATGAATTCTTGGTTGCTGGTGTTGTGCGTCGTTGCTACTAAACCACCCACATCGACACTGGATGACTTACCAAAGTACACACCCTGAGGGTTGACCAACACCACTTGTCCTGGCGCGGTGATGCGCCCAAAGATTTGGCTGGGCTGTGTGTCTGCCACCCGGTTGAGGGTGGCGGCTTGCGCGTTGGGCTGCTGAAAGTTGACCGTGGCGTCTTTGCCTACGTTGAAGGTGCTCCAGTCAACCACCGCACGCTGGCTGGTTTGGTTGATGTTGAGGGTGTTCCCTGACTGGCTGATGCTGGCTTGCCCCGCATTCACCTGCCCGCCCGTGGGCAACTGAGTGCCAGACACCGTCGCCGCTGCGCTGATTTGTGCAAAAGCAGGCAATGACACCAAGCCTGCCGTCACCAGAAGAAGGACCAGGCCACTGATATATACACGCGGCTTTGCCCCCAGACGTCGGGTGACGTCTAAGTCGTAGGGGCGTGTTTGAACCGGGCGTGACATAGCCATTCCGATTCGGATTGAGGCGACCAATCTTTAGAACGGCACTGCAATTTGCAGCCAGAAGCGGTTGCGATCGCGGGTGCCGTCTTGGTCGTTGCCACTTTGCGTGGGGTTGGGGTTATGTCCTTGGCGACGCGCCCATGTCGCACGGAAGTTCACACCATCGTCGTTGGTGTAAGCCACACTGGCGCCAAAACCTTTGTAGGTATTGCGGTTGTTGAGCGGCCCACCCGGGAAGTCGGGGTTGTGTTGAAGCCAAAGCTGACCCCAGTCATAAAAGCCGGTCAGCGTCACGCCCGACATCAGCTGATGTCGCAGCTCGAGCTGAATCAACTGCGCCTCAGACCCCGAGCCCTCGCCCGTCGGATAGGCACGAACGCCGTTCATGCCGCCCAGTTGCATCTTTTCAGACGAATCCAAGTTCTTGTCGGCCAACTGGCCACTGTAGGAAACAAAGGCTGACGTCTGTGTGGTGAGCGCCTGTTGCCAACTGGCGTTGAACTTCAGCTTGTTGAAAACTCCGGCTGTCTGCGGGCCGCTCTTGTCGGTTAGCTCGCTCAAAGATCCCGCCAAGTTCAAGTCGCCATGGCTCAGCTGTAATGAATAGGTACCCATGCCACCACCCGGATTCAGATCTCGGTAAAAGCCAGACACTTGTGCGGCCAAGACTTTGGACTCGTAATCGGACATCACCAAACCTTGGGCGGAGGTGTTTTTGAAGCTTTTGGTATCCGCCGTCAGGGTCACCGTGGCGTTCGCCGGTTCGCTGCGCAACAACGGGTACAACCATTCCAACCCTTTGGTAATGGCATTACCCACCGCCCCCGCCATGCCGGGCTCACCCACCACGACTTTGTAATCCATGAAGGAGAAATTGGCCCCCATGCGCCAGCCGTCCAAGCCCACCGGCAGGCTGTAGGCCACACGCGCGTAGTCACTGCCCAAGGTGTGAACCAGTGCCACGTTGAGCAAGTCAGCCAAATCGTTGGGGTTGAACCAAGTCATAGAGAGCATGGAACGCACAAAACCGGTCGAACGTGAACCGGCGGTGTCGATGGTGAGTTCGGCCTGACGCGTTCGGCCCTGGTACAACTTAAGCAGTATTTCAGTCTCTGTGGCGTCGCTGCCTTGCCGCAGCGATCCTTGCACGCTCAAGCCCGGCACCTCGCCGGCGAGCGCCAGTCCGCGGTCAAGGGCCTTGGTGTTGAGCAACTCACCGGTGGGTTGCTGGGCCTGAATCAGTGCGGTCACATGCTGTTGGGTATTGGGCATGTCGGCCAGTTCTTGTTCGACCTCGATTTTGGAGAACACCGACTCAATCACATCGACCGTCAACACCCCATCGGTCAAGTCTTGCGGCGGCAAGATGGCTCGGGCCAGGTAGTTGTTGCGTCGGTAATACGACTCGACGGCCATGCCGATGTCCAGCATTTCCTCATAACTCATGGGAATGCCGATGTACGGAGACACCAGCTCTTTGAGCTCCATGTCGCCCAAAATGGTCACGCCTTGAAACTGAATGCTTTTCAAAGTGATGGACATCTTGGCGTCCTGAGCGCCTTCTTTCTCGTCCAAGATTTTGTCCATGGCCGCACCCACCGTGCCGGGGGCATAGACCTGACGGGTTTGCGGCGGCTTGCCGATGGGTTTGCCGGTGATGGCTTGTGCCCATGACGTGACGGGCAAGGCTGTTTTGTCCTCAATCGCGCGCAGCACAGCGCCTGTGTCTTTGGGCAAAACGGGGTCGTAGATCTCCAACGACCCGGCCAACAGGCACAGGAACGCAATCGCTGAAAGTAGTCGCGATCGGCTGAGCGTCACAAAATGAGTACTAAATCAACCATAAGGGTTGAATTAATGCAAATTTCGTGCCGTACCGATTTTCGACGGCGTCAGATCAAGGCGTTGTCAGAGGAGGAATGGTCTCAATGACCTGCAAGGTCAGGTCGCCGCTCGCCATGTTTTGACGCGGGACATAGACGTTCACCACCCAGCCGGTCTGGCGGTAAGCGTCTGACACGGCATGGCTGAGTTGCATCAGGTCGTTCTGGCGCAGGGTGCGGTGTTCAAAGGGAGCGACTATTTTTTGCAACTGCTCGGTGCCGAGCTGTTTGTTACCTGAAAAATGAATTCTTTTCACCTCTAAGCGGGTGTTTTCATCGACCGGCATGGCCAGTGGCAAGGCCTCGCGTCGCGGGGTGTTGGGCACATTCAAGCGCAACATCTGCTCGGTTTGGCGCATCAAACTCCCAGCATCCGGCGGGCTTTGCGCCCAAGCTTGGCTGCAGATCAGGCCACATAAAACAGCCATTGAGGAGATACGACGCAGGGTCATGTTGCTAGCGCCCCACCGATTTGGCCAGAGTTTCGGGTTTGAGACACTCGGCCATTTCACTTTCCAGCTGCGGATCTGCGGCGAAGTACTCGCCGCGCTTGGCTTTGTTTTCTCTCATGCGCTGGGCATAAATTTCGGACAAGTGCTTCACGGCCAAGTTGACCGTCTCGCTCGCTTTGTAGGTTTTGGTCCGCTGGTACAGGTCGATCTCGCGGTCCACCACTTCAGACATCAGCATGTAATGCTGGGCCAAGTTCTCGTAGTCCGATGCCGCTTTGTTTTGCTTTTTGCGAACCAACAACGCCGCCGCATTGAGTTGCAAGGCGGCGCATCGGCGGTACAGGTGAGAAACCCGGGTCAGATCCTTGCTGCTGAAATACTGGCTTCGCACCAGATCAAAGGCTGGCAACGGATCTTGCGCATGGCTGGGGGTTGACGCCAGAGCGGCAACCCAACAAATCAGCAGCCAGGTTTTTTTCATGTGAACTGAGTCAGGGAGACTTCTTAAAAGCGGGACTCCATTGTCAACCAGAAGCGGTTACGGTCGTATTGACCATCATGGCCGCGCAACATGGATGAAGAGTCAGGCTCTTGACCCAAGCGATGGGCCCAAGTGCCTTTGAGCAGAATGCCTGATTCGAACTTATGAGCCAGGCTCAAACCAGCGCCCTGAAGCACGGCGCTGTTCTTGGCGGGTGCGCCCGCTGCGCTGGCGTCGTGCCAAGGACGGACATGACCCACGTCATAGAACTCGGACAAGGTGGTGTTCGCACCGAGCTTTTGTCTGAATTCAAAGCTGATCAATTCACCATCACTGCCAACGCCTTCACCCACGCCATAGGCACGGACGCCCAAGGGGCCGCCGAGGTACATCTTTTCGGAGCCGTCCAAGTTTTTATTGGCGCGTTGCAGCGTCAAACCTGCGTACATGGCGTTGATGCCGCCCAAGGGTTGGAGCATGGACACGGAGAAACGCAACTTCGTGAAATCCCCGGCTGTCTTTTCACCACTCAGGTCAGCGGCCTGGTTGGGTGAACCAGCCATGTCAACCGTGCCCTTGGATAACAGGGCGTCGTAGGTCAGGACGGCGCCACCGGGAACCATTTCGCGCTCAACACCTTTGAACTCAATACCCATCACACGGGTGTCGTAGTAGGCAGAGTCGGCATGGTTGAGCGCTGTGGTGTTGATGTTTTTCGTGTCCAAACGCAAGGCCACGGTGCTCACCTCACTGGGGTTGTTGACCAAGTCATAGGCCACTTGAACCCCTTTTTTGATGGCATCGCCACTCAGGGTCACCGCTGTTTGCAAGCCATTGACCACGTCGTAGTTCATGGCAGAAACATGGGCCCCCAGTTTGAGGCCTTCAATACCGGCGGCCCAGTCGTAAGCCGCTTGCATGTAGTGGCTACCTTGAGACTTCAAACCTTGGAAAGAGAACTTGTCACCGCGTGACACGGTGTCCCGCCAGACCAGTCCCGCACCCACGCGCGTACTGCCGGTGGCTTCAAAGCCATAGTTGTCCACCAAAAGTTCGTATTGACGCGAGCGGTTGGCATATCGCTTCAAGATAAATTCGGTTTCCTCCGCCTCGGCCAACTTGCCGTTCTTGGGCTCAGGAATTGGAATCGAGGGCGACATGTCGGCAAATTTGTTGACCACGCTGGCTTCTTCACGCACGTCCGACTTGGGTGCAGGCACTGCGGCGACAGGCGCCGGCGCCGGCGCTGGGGCTGGGGCTGAAACTGCCACAGGTGCAGGGATAGGTGCAGGCACAGGCAAAGGAACAGGGGCTGGCACGGGTGCCACGGTGAGCACGGGCACTTCGGGCTTGGGGGATGCAGCGGCAATCGCCGTCAGGTCCTTGTCGAGTTGGGCTTGTTTGACCTGAGTTTCGATCACGCCAACTTTGATCACGCCATCACGTGCCAAGGAGCCCACCAAGGTGGCGCGCGCCACCAGGTTGCGCTCTTGGTAATACTTTGTGATTCGAACAGGGATCGCCATGGCCTGTTCGACTGTGAGTTCTTGGCCGATGAATTCACTCACCAGGCCTTTGAGTTCCTCGTGGCTGAAGGCGGTGACGCCATCAAACTTGATCTCACGGACCGTCAGCTTGACATCGGCAGGCTTGATAACTTCGTAAGTCTTCAACGCGCGAACTGCAGGCGAAACTGGGGCCACGCCCGAGGCGACGGCTTCGGCTGGTGCGACTGACTCGTCCTCGACCAGCGCTTCCTCCTCATCCGGCACCTCTTCTTGGGGCGCCGATGCGGCTTCCTGACGCGACTCCAAGGCCCAAGGCAGGCCCTCAGGCATGCCTTCGAGTGCGAAGTAGATGCCCGTACTGGAGGCGATGAAGGTCAGGAATACGATTAGTTTTTTCATGGGTCAAGACTCAGTTCGGCAAGGACTAAGCACGCCCTATGCCAGAGCGCGTGACGGTATATCGACACGACCGGTTTTTTCTGAAGGCGCTGACACCGGTTAACGGTAAGTGCCTGTCTCGATCACCTGCACCACCAATCGCCCGCGGGCGAAGGACTGTTCGGGTATGTAGGCTTTCACGCGGAAACCTGCATCTCGGTACACCTTGCTCACCGCCGCGCTGACGTTGGGCAGTTTTTGCACCACCATGCGCTTGCCCACAAAGCCTTTGACCGCCGATTCAAGCTTCTCCGTAGGAACCAAGGTGTTGCCGTGGATGGCGATGCTGTCGACCTGAACACTGAAGTCATCGGTCCAACGCAAGCGTGGGTAGTACTCGACTGGAAAGCCTTCAAGCTGTCGTTCATCGCGCCCCGAGAGGCTGTCCTGCGTGGCGCTGAGCAAACTACCCGCATCTGGCGAAAAGCTCTGTGCCCCTACTGCCAAAGGCAGCGAAGCCAAAGACAAACAAATAAGTTGAGAAGAAAATTTCATGGCTTAGCTCCTGACGTGAGAAAGGGAGTCCACCCATCGAATGAGCTTTGGCAAGGTGATGGATTGCAGGTCGTAATAGAACTGAATCTTCTTCCTGGCCTCTTGCCCCAACTTTTTGCGTAACTCTGGATCGTCCAGCAAGCGAACCATGCTGTTGACCAAGGCTTCTTGGTCAAAAAATGGGGCCAGAAGACCGTGTTTGTCGTGCTCGATGAACTCTTTCACCGGCGCCGTGTCACTGCCCACAATCGCACACCCCACGCTCATGGCCTCGAGCAAGCTCCAGCTCGCCACGAAGGGATACGTCAAGTAGACGTGCACCGTGCTGACTTGCAGCAGGCTCACAAATTGGTTGTGCGGCAAATTACCTACAAAGTGGACACGGGCCCAGTCTTGGTCGTCGATGAGGGGTTTGACCTCATCAATCAGCACCTGTTTCCAAGAGGTTTTGCCTGGCGGTGGTTTCCCGTAGCTCACCCCATCACCACCAATCAGGATCACTTGCGCATGTGGACGCTCCTTCAAGAGCTTGGGTAATGCACGCATGAACACGTGATAACCACGGTAAGGCTCTAAGTTGCGATTGGCGAAGGTGATGACCTCGTCTGATCGGGACAGTTTTCTGCCTGACGGCAGCTGAAAGGTGGCCATCTCGTTGGGCGCGATGAGCTTGGTATCGATGCCATCGTGCATCACCTTGATCTTGCCCCTGAAGGGCCAGGGGTAGGTATCGGCCTGAAAGTGAGTGGGCGAAATCGCCGCATCCGCCACATCGAAGTGCATGACGTTGTTGATGTTTTTCAAACGCAAACGACAGGAATCACCAGGATCGCTGCTGCTGAATTCGGGGTCAAAGCCCACGTCATTGCCTTTTTCTGTGTAGTTCAGTTCACAGTAAAGCCCCAATTTGGTTTGCGGCCACACGTCCTTGATGAACAGGCTTTCGCCCCATCCGGGGTGTGCCACCACGGCGTCAGGCTCAAAACCTTCAGCCTTCAGCTCCAAGCACTTGCGGAAAACGGACTCGGCACGGATGATTTTGGTTTCCATGTCCAACGCCCATGGGTGTACCCCGGGCGCCGTTCCTTTGGCGGGTTGGTACGTGTGAATGCGCACCCCCGACCATTCTTGGGGCGCTTCTTTTTTCAGTACCAGGGCATGCACCTCGTGGCCGTCTTTGACCAAGGCCGGGGCCAAATGGACAAACTGGCCGGGAAAGTTTTGATGAACGAATAAGATTTTCATCGGACCAACAACTCATTTCCCACCAACTCTTTCACCGCTTGGTCAATCGACTTCACGGGGATTTCAAAGGTGCCTTGTTCCAAATTGAGTGACTCGATGTCCAACTTGCCCAACGCGTTCAGCAACCGGTAGCTGCCCAACTTCGCGTCGATCGTGGCGTTGACCTTGTTGGCCAGCAAACCAAAGTGTTCAACTTCGGAGTCCAACACCGCCAACGCGGTTTCTTTGCCTGCATCGCGCAGTTTCTTTCTGCCGCGCATCACGCCTTGTGAGGTTTTGACGGCCGACTCGAGCAACTCCAGGCGCTCAAGGCCCTTTTTGTATTGGTTCCACGCCACGCGCACAGACTCTTTGGTCTTGTTGCTGACGTTCTTTTCTTTTTCCGAACTCTCGCGATAGTCATACGCCGCCGCTTGGGCACGGCTCAAAGTTTCCCGACCTGCAAAAAGGTTCCAACTCATCTTGACCAAGACCGAATCTTCTTCTTTTCGCAAAAGCTGACCTGCACCAGTCTCACGGTTGCGCGTCCCCACCAGATCGACGGTCGGCATGAAACCTGCGTTCTCCATGCTGATCAAACGGTAAGTCCGTTCGGTCGCAAGTCGTGCCGCCAAGAGACGGGGGTTGTTGGTGTCCGCATCCTCGATGGCCGTATCGACAGACGCCGGCATGCGCGAATTGATGATGTCCACGTCTTGAAATTGTTTCAGCTCGGGCGTCTTTCCAAACACCTGCTCGTAGCTAGAGACGGCGTCACGCATACCTTGTTCGTACACGACACGGCGTTCACGCACGATTTGCAGACGCGTTGCAGCTTGCAATTCGTCCACGATCACGCCACCACCACGCTCAACACGCTGCTTTTCCATCTCCAGTTGACGCTTGGTGGTTTCTTCGTTGATGGCGCTCAGGCTGATGAGCATCTGGTTTTTCAACACATTCAGATAGGCCGTGATCGCCTCTAGCAACACCTCTTGGGAAGTGGCGCTGCGATCTGCATCTTTCATTTCACGCTCAATCTTGGCAACACCGGTGGTCGCCAGGGTTCGTCCACCGTTGAAGAGGTTTTGTGTCACCGTGACGGCTTGTTTCTTACGCTGCAAATCAGTGGACTGTGTTGGAGCACCCGCTGAAGAGGGTGTGGTGGCGATCTTCTCAGGGCCACTTTCCACGGCCACATCGAGTTTGGGTAACCAGCCTGCTTTGGCTGCTGTCTCGCGTCGTTCGGCTGCCGTCAACGCAAAACTGGTAGCGCGCAACATGGGGTGGTTGTCGCGCAAATAAATCAGCTCGGATTGCAAATCCGCAGCCTGTAGCTGCGACACACTCAGACCGGCGATGGCCATGCAAATTAGGTTCTTTTTCATTTGTCGTGCCTCAAATCTCTTTAAATGCATCTGCTTTTAGCTTCAATACCGGTTTCAAAAGTGCCCACATGATGGATTGCGTGTCGACTTTGATGTCGACCTCTCCCACCATGCCTGGTGTGATCGGGAACTGCCCTTGTTTGCTGCCCAGCCACGATTTGTCGGTGCTGACAATGACGCGGTAAAACTGTTCCTCGTTGCGCCCCAGGTCGGTGTCAGCCGCAATGCCTGTCACCGTGCCATCCAGACCGCCGTAGCGCAGGTAGTCGTAGGTCGAGATCTTGACCAGCGCGTCTTGCTTCATGTTGATGTAGCCACGGTCACTGGGGTTGAGCTTGACTTCGATGACCAATTGGTCCTTCAGAGGCACCACTTCCATGATCGGTTCACCTGGCTTGACCACGTTGCCCGCCGTTTGGAAACGCACGTTCTTGACCACCCCATCAATGGGGGCACGGATCACGGAACGGTCTTCTTGGTCATTGGCTCGGCTGAGCTCTTCGGACAAACTGGCCATCTTTCGTTCCATGTCGGTGGCTTCGTTCGACGCTTCGCGACTGAAACGGGCTTCCTCTTGCTGGCGGCGAGCAATGGACTCATTGATGCCGGCCTGAAGCCCGGTGATAGATTGACGCAGAGAGGCGATCTCACCACTGAGTCGCTCGAAATTACTTTGACGCTGAAAATGCTCGAGTTGTGAAGTCAGCTTGTCTTTCACCAGATCCGCAGAAATTGCCACTTCTTGCTTGGCAATTTTGAAACTGGCCTCCAAGGCCACCAACCGTTCACGCGACTCCGCCAACTTCTGGCGGTTTTGAGTCACCACGTTGTCAAACGCCTGCAAGGAGTTGCGGCGTTCATCGCGTTTGCTTTGGAAGTTGTGCATTTCTGCCTCGACCAAGTTCGGGAACTTGGCCGCCAAATCCTCTGGCCAGATGGGTTCGGCCCCGACAGCGTCGGCATCGAGGCGAATTTTTGCCAGTTTGAGCGACGCCATGCGGGCGTTCATCTCCCCGCTGTTGATGCCGCTAGTGGCCAAATCCAAGTGAACCAGGGGGTCGCCCGCCTTCACTTCTTGGTTCTCACGGACCACAATGTCTTTGATGATGCCGCCCTCTAAGTGCTGGATCACCTTCACTTTGTCATAAGGAATGACCTTGCCTGGCGCCGTGACCACGCGGTCCACCCGCCCAATCAGGGTCCACAACAAAATGATCACGAAAAGCGCCAACAAGCGACGCTGGGTCGCTCGCCATCGGGGTTCACCCAGGTCTTCCAGGACCCGGTCTAACGAAATAGGTTGAGAATTTTTTGACATGTCCATCATCACTTAGCAATATTCATACCGAGTTTTGGAAGGATGTCAGTGGCCGGCCCTGCGGCCACCAATTTGCCTTTGTTCATCACCATGATGCCGTTGCAGTGGCTGAGCAAAAACGGGCTGTGCGTCACCACGATCACTGTGCGTTCTTTGGCCAACTCTTTGAGGGTTTGAACAAAACGCAGTTCGGAATCACGGTCCAGCTCGGCCGTTGGCTCGTCCAACAGCAAGACGGGCGGGTCATTCAACAAAGCCTGTGCAATCGCAATGCGCTTGGTTTGACCGGCCGAGAAGCGTTGGGCGCCCTCACCGACCTGGGTGCCGTAGCCATCAGGCAAGTCAATGATGAAGCTGTGGGCGCACGAACGCTCGGCCGCCAGGATGATTTGCGCGTCTGTGGCATCTGGGTTGGCCAAAGCGATGTTGTCGCGAATTGACATGGACATCAGCTGGTTGGTTTGAGACAAATAACCAATGCGTTGCGCCAATTCAGCCTGCGTGAACTGGTGCAGGTCGGCCCCGTCAATCAGCACCCGACCCTCGCTGGGAGGGTACAGACCACGCAGAATCTTCAACAACGTGGTTTTGCCGCTGCCGTTAGAGCCCACGATGGCGTGCAAGCCGCAAGGGCCAATCTCGCCCGAGATGGGTTGAATCAATAAGTTCTCAGATTGCGGAAACTTGAAGGCCACCTCTTCCATGCGCATGACGCCCTTGGGGCGCGACAAGCCGATGACGCTTTCCGTCCGGTCTACCTCAATTGAGAACAAGGCATCCAAACGTTTCTTGGCAGCACGGAACTGGCCAAAGGTGCGCCACTGGCCCACCAGTTGAACCAGTGGTGACACCATGCGGCCCGCCAACATGTTGGTGGCGATGAGTGCACCCATGGTGATGAGCTGATTCAGAATAGCCAACGCTCCCAAGCTGGTGGTGAGCACCGAGTTGGCGGTCGTCATGCCATGGGCCAGCTCACGGTAGTGGTCGGCCTCACGGCTGCGTGCCAGCGATTCGTTCATCCAACGGGCGTAGTGGTCTTCCCAGCGGCGGCGCACCGACTCATTGGCGCCCAAGGCTTTCAGGCTCAAACGGACCGAAGCCAACTCATTGAGCACCATGTCGCGGCTCACCAGTTGTTCACGCTCGGTTTCGGTGGCGCCACGCGTGGCCTCACCCGAACGCCAAGCCAAAGCGATGAAGGCGGCAATGGTCAACAAAGCCACGGGCAGCAACGGCAAGGCCAAGATCGCCACCACCACCAAAGACAACAAAACAAAGGGCAGATCGACCAACAACATGGCGGTGGCCCCGGAACAGGTGGCCCGCACAATTTCGATGTCGCGGTAAACCGCTTGCCAAAAACCAGCCGAACGGCCTTCCAAGGTCAGCGTGGGCATGTTCAACATGCGGTGCAGGGTCGCACGCGCCATCTCCACCTCGACCCGAGCGCCCACACGTTGCAACAGCAAGGCACGGCCAGCGCGAAAGAAATGGTCCATCACAATTGCAATCGCCATGCCGATGACCAAGGCAGCCAGGGTCGAATAACCGGCATGACCGACCACTTGGTCGTACACCTGCATCGAGAACACCGCGGCAAACAAGCCCAAGATATTGATCGCAAATGCCAGGGCCAAGGCCTGGCGGTAGGCCGAGCGGTAAGGCCACAACAGCTCACGCAACCAGTCCTGCTGGGCCTGGACATCCGGCAAGGACTGGAGCTGGGAGTCGGTTTTGGGGTCGGGATCGGCAATGAAATGCCAGCCCCACTTGGCGCCCTTGCGGGCCTCCTGCCCCATCACAGTGATGGCTTCACCGACCTCTTGTTTTTTAGTCTGAAGGTATTCCTTGTCCATGCGTGGCCATGCACGAGTCGCGCCTGCGCTGGTGCCGGTGAGTTGGCGCAGCCACTCAAGGCCCAGCCATGAGCGACCACTGCCCTTCTCATCGGAGCTGCCAAGGAATTCCTTTTTCATAATTAACTGATATGTCTGGACGATGCATCGATTCCATCCGAAATAGCAACGTAGAGGTTGTTACTGGCATGCTGGTAGACCGAGAAGCTTTGACCTGCATAGCCGCTCACGTTCACCGAGTCACCTGTGTCTGCCCAACCCCCTGTGAGGTTGACCACATCACCTGCGTTGTTTGTTCCTGAACCTTCAATGACCAGCACATGTCCTTTCTGATAGGTGGAGTTTTCAATTGCCGTATTGGTCTCCCCTGTGATCGACAGCACATCGAATTGGTTTAGCGTCAAGGTCTGATTTCCAGCCCCCAGTTTGAAAATTTCGACGTTTTCCACCAAATCGTTGCGGATGTTGGTGAAGTTCATGGCACCCGCAAAATTGAATTCCAAAGTATCAACACCAGTACCGCCATCGATCTTGAAGAAGGTGCTGTCCGCTACTTTCATCAAATCGTTGCCAGCGCCGCCGAGCAGCACATCCCAACCCCCGTTGCCGACCAAGGTGTCACCCCCGGCGTTGCCAATCAAGCGGTCGGCGGCATTGATGTTCTCTGGCGTCGAAACCGCGTTCGCAGTCAGCAATTCGCCCCCTGTTCCCGCAATGGTTTGCACCGCCAAGTTGCTGTCGCCGGTGAGCGCCGCATTGCCGTAGAAGACTTGCATCTGGCTGGCGCTGGTCAAGACCGCATCGGCCAAACCGTCACCGTTGACGTCGCCCACGGCCGACCAGTTGGTGCCCGTGAAGCCGGTCTGCAGTATTTGGATACCGTAGTCCTGCATCTCGAGCAAGTTGAAGTCGGCCCAGCCACTGGTGCGACCAAAGATCAGGTAAGACGAGCCCTGTGCACCATTGACGGCATTGCCAGCTTCGGTGTCACCGGGACCTTGGAAGATGAAATCATCCAAGCCGTCACCGTTCATGTCGCCCACGCCGGTGAAGCCTTGCTTACCGGCATATTCAAAGTCCACCGAACCGGTGATTCGGAAGCCTTTGCGCGTGGCAGACAGATTGGTCAGGTCCAAATCGGCGCCCGACCAGCGGTCAGCACTGCCAAACACAACATACATACCGCCGTTGTCTTTGGCGTTGTAGTCAGAAGGTTCACTGCTCAGGCCATAGCCCGAGATCAACAGGTCGTCATAGCCGTCCGCGTTGATGTCGCCCAACGAGCTGTATGTGCCACTGATGGTGTAGCCTGCCTCAGGGATCACCTTGGTCATGGCAGGGACAGAACCGCTGGCGGCGGCAGTCGCCCACGTGGTGGGCGCCGTCCAAGAGCCGGATTGACCGTACACGATGAAGTTGTCTGACGTGGAAGTCCGCGCCACCATCATGTCTTCGTAGCCGTCACCGTTGACGTCGCCCAAGGCTGCGACACGGCTCAGGCCGTTTGCACCGTTGAGCAGGAGGGACGTGCCCATGGCCGACGTCGCGGCATTGAAACCACTGCCTACGCTGGCTTGACCAAAGTTCAACTGGCCTGTGCCACCGGAGATGTAGTCGTCATAGCCGTCGGCGTTGATGTCACCCAAGCCGACAGGCGTCCAGCCGTTGCCCAAGCTGCTCGATGTGCTTCCCCCCACATAGACCACATCCGCGGAGGTGTTGGTCGTGGTGTAGGTGTAGGTCGCATTCATATCAGGAACATCGTTGGCATACAGAGGCGTGTAGCCGGAACGGTTGCTCCACCAATAGTTGGCGTTGGTGTTGTTGGCAGCCGTGGCCAAGGCACTGGCTTGGCCTGTGGCGTCGGTGGCATTGCTGGTCAACGAGGTGGTGGTCACCGAGCCAGAGACCCGATCTGTCAGTGTGCTGTTACCACCCAAGAACAGGTATTGGCGCCCTTCGGACGTGGTGGTCCAACGGTCAGAAGACATACCGTCGTTCGTGCTGTACACCTCCCAACGGTAGCCCCCACCCGCCCAACCGGCATCCCAGTAGTTGGTCATGTAGTCGTCACCTTTGATGAACGACATCGAGTTGGCCGCGCTGCTGGCACCGATCAAGATATCCGACACACCATCGCCGTTGTAGTCACCCAAGGCGCCCACAGAACTACCAAAGCCCTCGTTGGCCGATGCCGAGCTGCTCAGACGGATATAGCCCGCTTGCTCGCCTAACAGGTCTTGCGACTTGTCAATGGTGAGTCCACCCAAGCCACTGGCACTGCCGTAAACCAAGTACACATCGCCCGAATAGAAGTTGTAAGTACCCAGGCTGACGGTGTAGTAGTCGTAGTTGTAGCTGTCCACGTAGTAATCGCGTCTGACGTAGCTGGCCGTGGTCATGTTGGAATAGGCATCACGCATCGCGAAATCCATGAAACCGTCGCGGTTGACGTCACCCACAGCCACCAAGTAGCTGTTGTTGTCCAACTCAAATCCGCCCGCGTACCCACCTGTAAAGCTGATGGTGTCGACCTTGATCTGAGGCGTGTAGATCACCTGATCTGCATTGCCGTTGCCGCCACTCACGGTATCCGCACCACCCAAGGGGGTGTAACTGTCGTTGAGGTTGCTGCCACCCAAAGTTTCTGAGCCCGTGGTGCCGTTGTAGGTGGTGCCTGAGCCATACAAATTGGCCGCCGAGACACTGGCCCCGCCGCTGACACGCAAGCGCACACCGTCTTGGCTGTAGATGACATCACTACCGGCACTGAGCGTGACCCAATTGGCAAAGTCTTGCAAGACCAAGGCATCGCGTGTAGCACCACTGGTGACCGTGTCGGTTTGAATCCAGAGTTGCTCGCTGCTGCCCGACATGGCACGCACGGTGGCGAGATCCAAGGTCAGGCTATTGCCCGTGGTCGAGCCGGTGTTGGCGTTGACCAGGTCCAGCACCTCGATGCCACTGATGCGTGGCACGCTGTCGTGCACAAAGTCCACGTTGGCGTTGGCGATACGCAAGGTGTCTGTGCCGTCACCGCCGTCCACCAAGCCATCCGCAGTGTCCAACATCAAGGTGTCATTGCCGGCACCGGCCATCAGCTCGTCGGTGCCTGCGCCGCCGTCGAGCAAATCGTTGTCAGCGCCACCATCGAGCTGGTCAAGGCCGTCGCCACCCAACAAGGTGTCCGCCCCCGCAGCGCCGAGCAACACATCATCGCCAGCCGCACCCGTCAAACTGTCGGCACCTGCGCCGGCATTGATCCAATCCGCATTCAAGCCGCCCAACAGGGTGTCGTTGCCTGAAGTGGCCAAGATGCGTTCAAAGTTGAAGACCGTGTCTGTGCCATCTGAGGCCACCACACTGCCTTTGGTGGTGCCAGACACACTGGCTGACAAGTCCATCGAAATGGGGCTGGTCTGCAAGCTGAAGTCCAAGAGGTCGTCGCCTGCTGCCCCGTCTAAGGAGTCATCGCCGGCATCGGACAACACCGTGTCATTGCCGGCACCTGCGTTGATCGTGTCATTGCTCGCCAAACCGGTGAGCACATCGGATCCTGAAGATCCAGAGAAGGAGTCCGCATTGGACGTGCCCACCAAGCGCACTTGGGTCTCCGCAGAGATCACCACGGTTGCGCTGGCGCTGCCGCTGACGGTGTCAGCACTCCAGGTGTGATACACGTTGCCACTGGCATCGACGGTATCCGCGCCTGCACTCCAACGCCCGACGGTGCCAGCGTTGTAAACCGTGGCCAAGTCAATAAGATCATTGGCATCGGCAAACACCGTGACGGAGCCGCTCGTACCCATGTGGTTGATCACTGCCGCACGATCCAACTTGAGCGAGGTGGTCAAACTGCCACCGTTGCGCATGTCAATGGCTTCAAAACCCGTCCAGTTGGTGCTGCTGAGCGTGGTCAGGTCCCCCGTGGCTTCGCGCACCCACAAGGTGTCGGTACCGGTGCCACCATCCACGCTGCCGTCAGCGCTGTCAAAGACGACGGTGTCATTGCCCGCGCCTGCCAACAGGGTGTCGTTGCCGCCACCACCATCCAGCCAGTTGGCTTCGTTGTTGGTGGTGATGCTGTCGTCTTGGTTACTGCCGAGCACACTTTCGATGCTGTACAGCGCGTCAGAACCACTGTTGCCCGTGCTGCGGGCCACGGTAGAGCCTACCGCATGGACTTCGCCAGCGACCAAATCACTGATGACCACCGTCACGCCGCCGCCAGTGACGTCAGAGTAATCGACCCAGTCGTTGCCCAGGCCACCCAGCAAGGTGTCGTTGCCAGCACCGCCTTGTAGCCAGTCATTGCCCAAGCCGCCCTCCAAGCGGTTGGCGCCGGATGAGCCAATCAACCAGTCATCACCCGCACCTGTTTTGACCCACTCAATGCCCGTCAAGGTGTCGACCCCGTTGGCTGCGGTGAGCGTGTTCATGCTGTTGACCGCCGTGTTGGTGTCTACACCGTTGAAGGTGCTGGACGACAAATTGACGCGCACAGCACGCGTTTGGTCTGCATAGTCCAGCATGGTGCTGCTGCCAGTGACCACGTAGCTGTTGGTACTCAGGCTATCGGCCACGGTGGCAGAACCACGCAGCGCATCGGTGCTGACCACGTCTTTCACGTAGACGATCGCGCCGTTGCTGCTGGTGTATTTGCGGTAGCTGCCAGAGCCGCCGGTGGGCGTGGCAGGTGCCAGGTCCTCGGTCCAGGTGATGCCCGCTTCGACTGCAAACAGCACACTGTCGCCGATTTCGCCTTCGACACGCAGAGTCTTGTTGGAGTCCGTGATCTCAATGACCTTGGCTGCACTCAAAACCACGGTATTGCCGACATCCTTGGCGTTGGCACTGAGGTGGATGGCTTCCATGTTGAGCAACTTCACGGCGTTGTTGGCCGTCAAGTCGGTGTTGACATAGCGGGTGTACAGCGTGTCAATGCCATCACCACCATCGACCGTGGCATCGCCTAGATCGAGGAACAACACGTCATTGCCGGCACTGCCGTACAAGTTGTCCACACCTTCACCACCGTAAATGGTGTCATCACCGCCATTGCCCACAAGGGTGTTGGTGAAGGTCGAGCCGATCAAGATGTCGTTGTCTTGACCGCCGAGGATGTTCTCGAAGTCGACCACGGTGTCGACACCGCCCAACCCGTCGATCGCAGTTCCCGCAACGACAGTGGTGCTGCCAATCGTCACATCGGTCGCCCCAATGTTGGCGACCACGGAGCGCGTTGAGCCGCGGTAATCTACCGTGTCGTAGTAATACGCGGTAACTTGATTCCAGGCATCACGTGCGTGATCGCCACCATGCAGGTAGTCGTAGCCGAGCCCACCGGCCAGGGTGTCGTCGTTGCGTTCACCATAAACAGTGTCAGCACCATCACCGCCAACCATGGAGTCGTTGCCCCAACCACCGTACATCGCGTCAGCATCGGCGCCACCGTCAAATGAGTCGTTGCCATCGCCACCGTACAGGGTGTCAAAGCCGCTACCACCCGACAGACTGTCATTGTCGTAACCGCCATCAAGTATGTCGTCACCCGCACCACCCTCTAGGGTGTCATTGCCCCATTCAGCTTGGTATTCCCACCAGATGTAGTTGCCATCGCCGTTGTAGAGGTTGGCTTCAAAATAACCCATACGGTCATTGCCATCGCCGCCGCGCAACAAGTCGTTGCCATCGCCACCGAACACGGTGTCACGTTCGATACCCCCGTCAATGGTGTCCACCCCAGCGGCACCGTACAGCAAATCACGGCCATCGCCGCCTTCCAAGCTGTCATCGCCAGCATCGCCAGACATGTGATCGTTGTCGTTGCCACCCAACAGGTGGTCGTTGCCGTCACTGCCGCTGACGGTGTCGCTACCGTCACCCCCCATCAAGGTGTCATTACCGGTGTATCCGTTCAGCAAGTCATTGCCAGCCATGCCAAAAATTTGGTCATGGCCTGCATTACCCCACAGGTAGTTGTTGTTGCTATCACCACTGATCGTGTCGTTGCCAAGACCACCGCCGATGGATTCAATACCAAAGAGCAGATCGGTGGTGTTGGCTGTGGCATCGTTGGCAGTGCCCGTCAACAAACTGATGGTCAGTGCATTTGATCGATCACCGAAATCCGCCGTGTCATAGCCTGCGCCACCGATGAGTGTGTCGGAACCCGCCATGCCGCGAATCCAGTCGTTGCCGGCTCCGCTGTCAATGCGCTCTGCACCGGTGCTACCGAAAATGGCGTCATCACCATCGCCGGACCGAATCCATTCGAATCCGGAAATGGTGTCCGTCACCGCAGCAGAACTGACGGTGGTACGCGCCAAGCCCGTGGCCATGCTGGTACCGAAGAAGTTTTGGTTCGAACCGCTCAGGTTGATCCACAGGGCGCTGTCAAGGTCTGAGTAGTCCAACAAAGAGTTGGCGCCACTGCTGCTGCTCAAAGTCTCCGAGCTGCTGTAGTTGCCGCGCTCCACATCCAAATTGATGGCACTGTCCACCCAAACCGTGGCGGTCTGGTTGTTGGAGGTCTGGGTCCACGACGTGGCGCCCTCAATCGTGTCACCGGCAGTCCAGGTACCTGACAGTTCCACACTGTCATTGCTGTCACCATGAATGCGCAGCACGTGGCCTGCCCCCGTCATACCGATCACCGAGGAGGCTGTGAGCTTGATGCTATTGGCCACGCCACCACCGGCGCCAACCAACCCCATGTCGATCACTTCAATCCCGCTCAAGTTGGGGCCACCACTGGAAAGGTCTTCACCCTCGCCAGCAATAACCAGCGTGTCTGCGTCACCCGTGGTGTCCACGTGTACCGTCAGTGCAACGGTGTTGCCCCCAACCGTGTAGTTACTGGTGTAGTTTTGCGTGCTGCTGTCGTATGACCAGGTGCTACCCGCTGTGTTGCGCACCAAGACCGTGTCTTCAACACCGGCCGTCACCGTCAAGCTGTGTGCTGATCCTGCCATGCGGTAGACCGCGGCCTGGTCGAGCAACAGGGTTTGGGCTTCACTGCTTCTAAGGGTGATGGCTTCGATGTTGGTGACCGAAGGCAAACCCGTGTTGGCAATGAAGTCCACACGGCTGGCATCCACCAACAAGGTATCGCTGCCAGCTCCACCTGTGACGCTGCTATCTGCGGCATCAAAGACCAAGGCATCGCCATGGGCGCCTGCGATCAGCACATCGCTGCCAGCGCCACCATCCAACGTGACGGCCCCAGCATTGAGTATGTTTGACACCACAGGGGTTGCGGCGAAAGCAAAGACGCCGGCGGCTTCAGCGGTGAACGCCACGCCGCCCACCGTTGCACTCGCAGCGACGGCGTTCACGCCGTCTGTCGCCGCGCTCACGCTTGCTGCATTGGTGATGGCCAAAGTGGTAACCGCGTTGGTACCGCTGACAAACGTGTAGGCCTGTCCGCCAAGTGTCAACACCAAGGTTGCGGGTGTCGTGCCATTGCCTTCAGCAAAGGAGGTAAAGCTGGCACCCAAAGCACCCGTGGTGACACCAGTCAAACCAGCAGTAGTCGCCGTGAACACCACACTTGATACTGTGATTTGTGCCAAGGTGGCATCTGAACCGGCCGATGTGTTGGCGACCGCAGACGACGAAGTCAAGCTGGTGGCCGTGGCACTGTTGGCCACAAACTTACGCCCATCGATGTACAAAACAGTTTTGTTGGCGCCAATCAGGACATCTGCCCCGTCACCACCCCGAACGGCTTCAAACCCACTCAGGACGCTCACAAGCGATCCATCGCTGCTGGTGCCTGCCGCCACCCCCTGGTAGGCTGCGCCCGACAGGTTGACGGTGAGTGAGGTAGAAGACGTGACCGCACTGAAATCGAGCTGGTCGTGGCTGCTGCTGCCACTCAAGGTGGCATTGGCACTGACATCACCAGCAACTGTGGTGAAGGAAATGCTGGCAACGCTGTCGGTTCCGCCATCGATGAGGGCATCCGCCGCATCGAAGTAAAGCAGGTCACTGCCAGAGCCACCCACCAATGTGTCGGCGCCGGCACCGCCTGAGAGGGTATCGTTGCCCGCAGCACCGGAAAGGCTGTCGGTTCCGTCACCGCCATTCAAACCGTCGTTGCTGGCACTGCCCAACAAGGTGTCGTTGCCGGAACCTCCAGTGACCACCTCCACATTGGTGAGCTGGTCCAGCTCTCCGCCACTTCCCACTGTGACAAAACCTGTCGCCAAGTTCACATTCAGGGCTGAGCTGGTGTATCCGTAATCGACCGTGTCGATGCCCGCACCACCGTTGATGGAGTCATTGCCGTTCAACGCGCTGAACAAATCGTCATAGTTTGTGCCAGTGAGCGACTGCGCGGTGTTACTTTGACCCTGAACCCACAAGCTGGCACTGACACTGACGTTGGGGTTGACCAACACAACCGTGCTGCCGCTGACAAACTTGTTGTAGGTGATGGAAGACACAACTTGTGTGGTGCGCTGCCAACCTGAACCTGTCAATACCAAGTTGTCACCCAATGCGCCTTCGACGGTCAATGTACCGGCAGAACTCATGGCGTAGGCCTGGTCCGCTCCCATGATCAAGGTGTTGCCAATACCTTGTGGATTGGCATCCAAATTGATCGCCTCAAAATTACGCAACTGCGGCATGCTGGCCACATTCAAATTAGCCAGACGCTGGGTGATGGTCAAGGTGTCTGTCCCTGCTCCACCGTCGATGGTTCCAGAGGTGTAGTCCAAGTCCATGGCATCGGCACCCGCGGTGCCATTGCGAACCACTGCACTGCTGTAAGCAGAAGACGCAGATGCTGTTGAAGCGGAGTTCCAGTTCGTGACGGCCGATGTCGTGTCCAAAGCGCTGACATTGAAAGTCGTGATGGAACCAATGTTGATGGTGTTGTTGGCGTTAAATACGTTGCCCAACTGCAGATTGGTTTGACCGTTGTTCACCGTGGTGTCGGTGAAGTTCATGGCGCTGCTGAACTGCACCGTGACGGTTTGTCCGCTCTGGGTGGCGCTGTAAATGCGTGCTGGGGCACCGGCAACCATGGCTTCGCCTTGGTAGGTCCAGATACTCCAATCGGTGAGGGCCAGCGTGTCCCCGCTGTCACCTGCAACTTGCAACACACCCCGTGAATCAGTCATGTCCAACACGCTGGCATAGCTGAGTACCACGGTGGTGGCATCACGGCCACGCAGATCAATCAATTCAATGTTGTCAATGTTGGTGCTGTTGCTGTGCGTGAAGTCACGGCTGTTGCCGCCCATGCGCAAGGTGTCAAAGCCCGCCCCGCCATTCAGGCGGTTGTCGCTTTGTGCGGCAGCATCGCTGGCGTTGCTGTCGTTGAGGTTGTCGTCACCTCCTGAGACATCCCAGACCAAGGTGTCGTTGCCGTCGCCGCCATCCAGTGTGTCAGTGCCTGCGCCGCCATCGAGCCAATCGTTGCCCGCACCACCGCTGAGGGAATCGTTGTCCGCGCCACCACTGAGCGTGTCGTTGCCAGTGCCACCCAGCAAGGTGTCAAGGCCTGCGTCGCCATTGAGCACGTCATCGCCTGCGTAGCCTGCGATGGAATCGTTGCCGGCATCGCCGCTGTAGGTATTGGCAAGTTCAGTGCCCAAGATGGTGTCTGCGCTGGCGCTGGCCGTGCGGGTGACGTTGACAGAGCTCACTGGAGAATCCAGCACCACCGTCAGCGTGACTGTCGAACCACCCACAGAGTAACTGCTGGTGTAGGTGCCAGCAGAAGCGCTCCAGGTATTACTTGCGTTATCAAGCAAGGACACCGCATCTTCCGCTGAACCTTGGATATGCAAGGTCGTTGTTCCCGCCAAGCGATAGACCGCATCTTGATCGAGTGTGAGCGTTTGCGGAGACTCTGCATTGAGTTTGATGGTTTCAATGCTGCTGATTGTCGGCAGCGCCCAGGTCGTCCTGAAATCAACTGCGGCGTCATTCACCAACAAGGTGTCGGTGCCCGCTCCGCCTACAACTGAGACATCTGCCGCGTCAAAAACCAGAGCGCTGCCCGAGGCATTGGCGATCAAGATGTCCGACCCCAAACCGCCGTCCAGGGTCATGGCTGCTGCGCCGATCAAGGTATCGCGCCCTGAGCCGCCCATCACCGCTTCAAAACCGGAGATGCTGTCAATGCCACCCAAGCCGTCGTCGGCCTTGCCCGCAGCCACACCCTGATAGAGAGAGGACGAGAAGTTAACCAGTACGCTTGTGGTTTGGTCGCTGTAATCCAACACGTCGGTGCCGTCGCCGCCCACCAAGGTATCGTGGCCTGCGCCACCACGCACGGTGTCGTCACCGGCTCCGGCATTGACACTGTCGTGGCCTGTGCCACCGTCGATGGAGTCGTGGCCATCGCCACCGATCACCACATCGTCGCCTGCCCCCGCATAAACGGTGTCATCACCAGCGCCGGCATTGATGCTGTCGCGCCCGGTATGGGTCACGATGCGGTTGGCGGTGGCACTGCCAATCACCACATCGTTGCCTGAGCCCGTGCGCACGTTTTCAATGCTGATGAGCGTGTCAACCTTGCCGAAGCCATCTTCAGCCGTGCCTGATGGCACGGTGAAAGTGCCGTTGGGCAGGCCCACACTGGCGAAATCTGTGGTGCCGAGGTTGACAATGACATTGCCAAACTGTGTGGAGTAGTCTGCGGTGTCAATGCCGTCGCCACCGTTCAAGGTGTCGGCACTGAGAGATTGGGTCAAGAAGTCGTCACCGCCATTGCCCATCATGGTTGACTCACGGTCACCACTGAACGTGTTCCAGGTGAGGGTATCGCTCACCAATTGGTTGGCGTAGGTCGGGTTGGCTCCATCGGTCAGCACTTGCAAGTTGTCGCTCAACTGCAAAGTGGCGATCAAGGTGCTGCCGCTGTAAATTTCTGCACCGCGGTAACGCAGTCCATCGACCGTGGTGTCAGCGGCGCTTCGCCATACCAAGGTACCCCCCAGAATCAAACTGTCGCCAGCATCGGCATGCACCGTCAGTGGCGTCTGTGCACTGGTCGTGATGGCCGTCAGGTTGGCGGTACTCATGCGGAACCAGTTGTCGCCGTTGCCCCTCAGGTCAATGGCTTCGAAGTTGTCGAGTGTGGCCGTCCGGCTGGTCAAGTCGACCACACCGTCTTGCACGCGCAAGGTGTCATAGCCCGAACCACCGTCGATGCTGCCGTCGGCAGTATCAAAAATGACCAAGTCATCCCCGGCACCGGCCGACAAACTGTCGTTGCCAGCACCACCATCCAAGGTGTCTTGACCGCCCTCGCCTTGCAACGAGTCGGTGCCTGTGCCACCGAGCAGGACATCATCGCCATCGCCAGCCATCAAGGTGTCATTCCCTGTGCCGCCGTCTAACCAATCATTGCCACTTTCGCTGCCGACGGTGGTCGCACCTGCAATGACGTAGTCGTTGCCCAAGCCGCCCTGCAAACTGTCGTTGCCCGTGCCGCCAAAGATCGTGTCTTGCCCTGCACCGCCGTCGATGACGTCGGCCCCACCTTCGCCCAGCAAACGGTCATCACCGCCGCCACCGCTCAGGCTGTCTTGGGCATCGCCCGCCACGATCGAGTCGTTGCCGACATAGCCAATCAGGGTGTCTGAATTGGCAGCGCCTGTGATCGTGTCAGCACCGTAGCTGCCCTGTACCACTTCAATGCCGGTGAGGCTGTCTGTGGCGCCTGATGCATCCGTGGCTGTGCTGCTGGCCAAGTTGACCGCCACACCTGCCTGCGCGGCCTGCAAGTCAATCGTGGCACCCTGGTAAGGAATGGTCCAGTCGATCAAGTCCACTGTGACACCGGTCGCGACCTTGACGTAAATACCTTCAAGCGCGTAAGTGACATAGTTGGCGTCTTGCGACATCACTGCCCACGGACCTTCGAGGGTCATGGACGGGTTCTTCGAGGCCGTGCCGTCCACCGTCAACAGCACGTTGGTGCCGTAGGCGACATAGAGCTGTCGCTCCAGCAAGGCCACCACTTCGCGGTAGTTGATGGTCAGGTGGTTGTTGCCGTCACCATCCAGGTTGATGGTCTCCAAACTACGCATGCTTTGGCCTGCGTAGCCGGTCATGTCGAGGTCGATGTTGCGACCGACAAACTTCAGTGTGTCTGTGCCGGTGCCGCCGTCAATCAACTGGAAGTTGAAGTCGGTCACCGAGAGCACGTCATTGCCACCACCACCACGAATGATGTCGGCGCCACCCAAGCCATAAATGCTGTCGTTGCCATCACCACCAGCCAAACGGTTGGAGTTGAAGTCACCGATCATCAAGTCTGCGCCTGTGGTACCGGTTTGAATCAGAGATTCAGAGTAGTCACCGCCATTGATGACCAAGCCTTCACCCGAGTTGTAACCATCGCGTTGGTTGGTTGGCATACCCGCCACCAAATCAATCGTGCCGTCGGCGTTGAAGTCGCCTGCCGCCACAGAGAAACCAAATTCATCTTGCGGCAGACCACCGGTAATCGCCAAGCCATCGGCGCCCAAGTTGTCGGCACTCAGCAGCTTGCTTTGGTTCCAATCTGTTCTGGATTGACCATAGACCAAGAACACCGCACCGCTGTCGGTATCGGCAAAGTCGCTGGCCGTGTTGTCGGTGACCAACGGGTTTTGACCACCGGCTTGAATCAACAAGTCCGCAAAACCGTCGTGGTTGACATCGCCATATTTGCTGATGCCCGTCATTTGGTTGTTGATCGTGCCGTAGAAGGTGATGACACGACCTTCGGTCTTGAGTTGCTCAATGAACTGCAAGTCAGCCCATTCGCCGGCTTTACCGAAGACCAAGTAATACACACCATATCCCGTGTTGCTAGGCGCGCCGCTGAGTGAAGCGGTATTGGCCGAGCCAAACACAAAGTCAGTGATACCGTCGCCGTCCACGTCACCCACCGACTGCACTTGCATACCTGCAGCTTGGCCTTGCTGGTACGCCGGTTGGTTCGAGGGGTTCACCTGTACAGCGCTGGTGGAGTACTGGTTGGTTTGCGTGACGGTGTAGTTTTGCAGCCCTGGATCAATCTGGGCTGCAGCTTCGGTACTGAAACTGTGCGTGAGATCGATACCGGCACCTGCCAAAGTGGTCTTGGTGCCGTCGGCTCTTGCCATCGCAGTTTGAATGGAGGTGCCACCCAATGTGATGGAGTAACCCGTGGCACGCTCCAGATCGCTGCCGGGGTTGAAGATGGCGTTGTTGCCACTGAATGTCACCACCCCTCCGCGGTCACCTGTCAATTGGGTGCCATTGGAGGTGAAGGTTTCAAGCAAGTCGCCAGCGTTGTTATAAAGCTTGGCCGTGCTGCCCGATGCACCTGCTTGAACCGTTTGGTTGAAATTGAGCGTCAGGTTGTCGGTCAAGCCCACTTTGAGGGAGTGGTCCGCCAAATTGGTACCCGTATTCAGTACCAAGTTTGTTTGCGTACTGAAGTACAGAGAGCTTCCTACGGTAGCGCCACCTTCTAGACCCACAGCGTTGTTGCCACTCAGATCTTTGAGGGCGCCAGTGCTGGTGGTGACCTCATACGTGTTGTTGTAGTTCAACGCGTAGCCCGGGTTGATGGTGATGGTGCGGTTGTTCAGGGTTAGCACACTGCCCGTGCTGGCATTGGTGATGGTGACAACACCATTGCTCACCACTTGTTGCGAAAGGTCAAAGTCTTCCACCACAGTTGGGGTGCCGTTGACACTGCCTCGGCGCAAGTAGATATGGCCCGTACTGGCCATGACCAACGTCTCTGGCGATGTGAAAGTGATGTTCGATTCAACTTGCAGCCCCGCCATGTTGCGGTGCACTGTGCCATCCAGCAGGGAGTTGCTGTACCTTGTCCAATCCCACAAATTGGGTGCCACTGTGTCTGCCACGGTGGAGAAGGTCTTTGTCGCGGTGCTGATGTTGCCAGCCAAGTCTTGCACCGAGTCAAGAACGATGCGGTAGTCCGTGCTGCCTTTATAGGTGGCTCCAAAATAGAGTTTGAAGCTGCTGTTTTCCCCCAAAGCGCTGGTCGTGTCGTAGCCGATACTGCCACCCTTGTCGCTGCGACCGGTTTGCAAGTCAAAGCTTTCGGTGGTGACGTACGTGTCAGGATCACCTTGGTTGGCTGCATGGTCCACGCGCTGAATCAGCACACGTCCATAGGGCTTGACCGCCTCAGTCAAATTGAGTTGTACAAAGAAATTCTCGCCACGCCACACGCCAGAAGCTGAGCTGCCTTGCACCGGCGCCACAGGCACCAAGAAACGGCTGTCGACAGCAATCGAATTCAGGTAATCGTCACGGACGGCACTGGGGTACGAGATGTTCCAACCGTACAAAGCGTCGTTCACTGCGACAGAATTGTTGAAGGTGGTGTCATACGGCGTCACATAGAAATACGACGTCGTATTGATGATGTCCGTGGCCTCGCTGCCGCTCACACTGGTGGCATCCATCACAAAGGTAGGCGCGGTGGCGTCGGTCGACGCGGCGGTCGCAGCCGTTGTGAAGCTCAGGGACGAATTCCCGCTGACGCCGCTGAACACATTGCCAGCACCGTCTTGGAATGTGCTGCCGTCAATGTTGATGTAGTAGCGCGTGCTGCCCGAAAGCGTTCGGAACGGGTTGATCGAAATGGCGCTGCTGCTGACCTGCATCACACCGCCCAAACTACCTTGACCGGTAAAGAGGTCAAATTTTTCGATCAACGCACCCGTGTCCCGGTTGTAGAGCTGCACGTACGACTGAGAAGCCGTGGTCACTCTCGAGGTCACAGGCTCGCTGAAAGACAGCGTGATGTTGCTGCTGGCACCAAAACTTGAGCTCAAGTTGCTTGAGTTGATGGTAGGAGCTGCACGGTCGTTGTCGTGATACACCGCAATGGTGTTGGCCCATCCCACATCTTTACCAAACACCACGAAGGCCGCACCACTGCGATCAAGGTAGTCGCCCTGGACGCCGTTGGTGCTGGGGCCACCCAAAGCGAAGTCGGCAAAACCGTCTGAGTTGACGTCACCCAACGCTGAGATGGAAGTGCCGATGTTGGTGGGGTTCGCCGCATCCGAATAGATCGTGATGCCCTTCGAGCCCATGTTCGCCAAATTAAGTCCGCCCGAGTAGGCGCCACCAAACACCAATGCCACTTTACCCGTCGCTGCAGCGTTGTCATACGAGGTAGCAAAACCATTGCCAATGGCAAAGTCTTGATAACCGTCGTTGTTGACGTCACCCACACCTTCGATGGTCAATTGGCTCAGACCATAGTTGTTGTAGTAGTTGTAGTTATTGACGACTGTCGAGAACGCACTGGCGTTGATGGTGAAACCATCCGTGGCCGAGTTGTTCAGGGTGGCGATGTTGACATCGCTCCAATTGTTACGACCATAGATGACGCGCACATAGTCGGTGTTGTTGTACTTGAAATTGGCGGCCATGTCGGCCCAGCCATCACCGTTGATATCACCGATGCCGGTTAAACCAAATTGATAAGTCGCGTTGTACGCGTAGCTCTGATAGCCCGCATAGCTCGCATTGGTGACGGCGGAGTTGTCCAGGTTCAAACTGGCAAAGGCATTCGAGTCAATGTTGGTGACCTTGAAGCCATCGCTGCCAATGTTGCCGAGATCAATCTGACCTGCTAAGTCATCGCGACCAAACACGACATAAGCCGAACCGGCTTGGTTGATGATGAGGTCTTCCACACCATCGTGGTTGATATCGCCCGCGTTGTCTACTTTCCAGCCCGCATACGCGTCAATGCCCTTGCTCACCAGATAAGTGCCGTTGTTGTAAGACACCGAGAAAGTGGACAACTGTGGTGTCGGTGGGTTCGAGATGGTGGCCACCATGTTGTCGGTGTAGTACACCTTGACGCCATTGCTACCCGTCGCCAAATCGTAGGTGACACCGTTGTAGGTGACGTTTTGCGTCATCGTCCATGCGCCATAAAGCAACATGGTGTCCGTGCCAGCCGTGCCTTTGACCACCAACAAATTGTTGGCGTCACTCATCTGCGCTGCTTTTTCGGGTGACAAAACGAGTTCATTGGCCCCGGCATTGGCCGTCACATCCAAGATTTCCACGTTGGTCAAACCCGTGGGCGGCAGCAGTGTGGTGTTCACCTGACCCGTCATGTTGAAACGGATCGTGTCAGTGCCACGACCTGTATCAATGGCGGCGAAACTCATATTCGTGACGTTGACGACGTCATCGCCATCCCCCGTCATCGCACCTTGCATAGCCCCTACGTTCAGGGTGTCAGGACCTGCCCCACCCACCGTGACGGCACCACCCAATTCGTTTTGAATGTCCAGGGTCACAGAGTCTGCAACGGTGATGAACGCATTACCTTTTTGCAGCACCTTGAACAAAGCACCGGTCGCATCGGAGTCAACGCCCATGAAGGCCCAACCACCGTATAGCTTGAGTGTGCTGCCGTTGGTGCCATTGACGGTGACACGGCCAGTTTCATTCAGCGCCAAGACAGAGGCGTCATCCAGCATCACCGCACCGGTGCTGCCCAAATCAATCTTCTCGAAGCCACTCACTTGGGTGCCGGCTTTGCCAGACAAGTCTACATCCGGAACGCCTGCAGTCAAACCGGTCGTGATGACCAAGGTGTCTGTGCCACTGCCGCCCCAAATACGCTGATCGGCCAAATCGTAGGTGACGCGGTCATCGCCAGCACCTGCATCGATCACGTCAGCACCGGCACCGCCACTCAGCGTGTCGGCACCGCCCTCGCCCTTCAGAATGTCCACACCGTTTGTGCTGGCCAGTGTTTCGCCCGCGGAGCTGCCGTTGGTCACGGTACCCACGGTGGGGGCATGGCCTGCACCGTTGCTGACATCCACCGTCAGCGGTGTTCCGCTGTACGTCACGGTATAGCGTGTGTAACCATTGCCTTGATCGGTGCCAGTACTCCAGGTGGCGCCGGTGACGTTGTTCAAAAATATCTTGTCTGCGGTCTCCGCATTGATCGTCAGCGTGTTGTTGGCATTGCCCATGGCCAAGAGGCTGGCGGGGTCAATGACCAAGGTGTCAACGCCTGAACCATTCACCGTGGTGGCATTGTTGAAGTCAAACACCTCCAAGCTCTGCAACGCAGGGCGTGTCGCACCTGCGGTGGGACGGGTGATGTCACTCAAGTCCAGCAAGCTACCTGCAGCCACCTTCAATGTGTCCGAATCGCTACCACCGCTGAGCGAAATGTCTTTGGCGTCATAGGTGATGACGTCGGCGCCTGCACCGCCGTCGACAATGTCGGCGCCCACGCCGGCGTTGATGGTGTCGGCGCTGCTGCCGCCGGTGATGTTTTCTGAGCCCGTGCCGCCCGACAACACCGATGGGGTGTTGCTACCGACGATTTGGTCACCTTTGGTGACTTGCAGCCCCAGCAAGATGCTGACGGGCGTGCCATCGCTGGCGAAGTTGGTGTATTTGTTGTAGGTGATGCCCAAGACCAGCTCAGAACCACGCGACTGCCATCCTGAACCTGACAAACGCACGATGTCGCCAGTGTCGCCACTGACGATGAGGCGCTCTGCCCCACCCGTCATGGCGTGGATTTGGTCGGCTCCCACGATCAAGGTGTTGGCCCCAGAGCCCGTGAGATCGATCTTTTCGACGCTCACATATTTGTTCACCACCCCTGTGGTGGTGAGGTCCAGCGTGACGCTGCTGCCGCCCACACGCAAGGTGTCGGTGCCTGCGCCGCCGGAGACGCTCATGTCGGCGCTGTCGTACACGAGGACGTCATCGCCATCGCCACCACTGAGCGTGTCAGCCCCTGTGCCACCGTCAAGCACATCGCTGCCAGCACCGCCGTCCATCCACTGGATACCGGCACCGGCCGTCAGTTCGTCGCGACCTGTGGTGCCCGTCAGAACCGGAAGCACACCGTCTTGCACCAGCACACTGGCGCCATTGAGGGTGTAGGTGGTGAAACCGTTGGCATTGGCACCTTGGACCCACTCACCGGTCAGGCGCACCATGTCGCCGCTGCTGCCGGTGACCTTCATTTCGCCGAGGGGGTTCATCGCCAAGACATCGGTGGCGTTCAGCGTCAGCGTGGTGGCTCCCGCGTGGTTGGCTAAATCGATGATCTCAATGTTCTGAATCACCTCATCACTCAGCGTGGTGAGGTTGATGTCGCCTGCGGCACGCAGCGTGTCTGTGTCTGCACCACCGTCAATCAGACGGTCGTTGGCATCAAAGATCAACACGTCATTGCCCGCATCACCGCGCAAGACGTCTGCGCCGCCTGCGCCGTTCAAAATGTCGGTTCCACTGGAGCCACGCAACACATCCATGGCGCCCCCCCCCAAGGTGGCGCCATCGGTCATCGCAGTGACAGAAGCCACGGAGTCGACCTGCAAGGTCACGGTTTTTCCGTTGTAGGTGCTGGTATAGATTTGATAGCCACCTGAGGTGCCTGCGGAAGTCCAGCTGCCGTCCAAGAACACGGTGTCGCCTGCAGTATCCGCATCGACGGTGAGCGTGGCACTGCCTGCCACTGAGGATGAACTGGCCACATCCCACACGCTACCCGGACTGACGACCAGGTAGTTGCTGCTGGCCGCCTTGCCACCAATGTCAATGACTTCGGTGTGCAGGATGCCAGGTCGGCCGGCGGGATCACCCAAATCCAGCACTACATCCGCTGCGCTGACGGTGTCAAAGCGCAAGGTGTCGGTCCCTGCCAAACCATCGACCACCAAGTCGGAGGGGTCATAGATACGCACGTCGTTGCCAGTGGTACCGGCGTACGAAATGGTCAGCGTCACATCGGGGCTGAGCAACACCGTGGCAGTGGTTTGGTTGACCTCGTCGTAATAGGTGTACTTGTTGTATTGACGCGCTGCGCCGTTGTTGTAGATCACCGGTTGCGTACCCGCCGCGATCCAATTGCCGGACAAGGTCAGGGTGTCGCCCACACTGCCATGAATCTTCAAGGTGTCGGTGGTATCAGACATCGCAAATACCGATGTCGTGTCCAAGGAAAGGGTTTGATTGACTGCGTTGGTGAGATCGATCTCTTCAAAACCGAGGAATCGGGTGTTGTTGACCAAATTGGTCACGCCGGCCTGATTGATGGCCAAGATGTCCACACCGCTGCCACCATCCACACGCGCGTCGGCGCTGTCATAAAGCACCCAGTCGTTGCCGCCACCTGCATCGATGGTGTCGCTGCCCAATCCACCTTGAATGACGTTGCTGAGGCTAGAGCCGGTGATGTTGTCAGCACCCGAACCACCCACCACATTTTCAAAACCCGAGATGGCATCGGTGCCGACAGCGGCACCGCTGGCCACGCCAGTGGCCAAGTTTATGGTCAACCCACTGCTCGAAGAAACCGCTGAGTAGTTGAGGGTGTCAGTGCCGTTACCACCTTCCAGGGTGTCGTTGCCGTTGCTGGCCGACACGGTGTCGGTATCGCTGTAGCCAAAGACCACATCGTCGCCAATGCCGGCATCGACACTGTCGTTGCCGATACCCGCAGACATTGTGTCGCTGCCGAAGCCGCCGAGTAAGGTGTCGTCACCTGCGCCACCCGACATGTTGTCACTGCCGTCGCCGCCATCGGCATAGTCGTTGCCCGCGCCTGCGCTGATGCTGTCGTCACCGGCACCGCCGTCGACGCTGTCATTGCCATCGCCTGCCACCACGCTGTCGTTGCCGTCACCAGCATCGATGCTGTCATTGCCAGAACCGGATTCACTGGAGGACTCGCCGCCATAAATGACGTCGTTGCCTGTACCTGCAATGACGATGTCGTTGCCTGAGCCCGCGATCACCGTGTCGTTGCCGCTGCCTGCATCAATGTTGTCGTTACCGGCGCCTGCACTGACCGCGTCAGCGCCACCGTTGGTTCGGAATTCGTCATCACCGGATGTGCTCGCAGGCACATCACCACTTTCGCCGGTGATATACAACATACCCGGGGTGATAGCGATGGGAACCAACACGGTCAAGTTGACAGGGTTTCCCCCCGACGGTGTGTATGTGGTGGTGTAAGCGTTGTACAGCGGATCGGTGTTGTTGCTGTTGTCCAAGGCCCAATTACCCACCAAGCGGACACCGTCGTCGGCGTTGGCATTCAGGGTAAGCGTGCCAGTGCTTGTCATGGCATACACGTCAGCATCGGCAATCTTGACCGACTGACTCGGCGCTGCCGTGAGGTCGAGCACCTCAAACTGCGAGAAGATGTCGTCACGCACCAGCGTGAAGTCGATCATGTTCATGCTGCCATTGACACGCAGCGTGTCAGTGCCTGCGCCACCGATCACACTGGTGTCGTTGGCATCAAAAATCACGGCGTCATTGCCATCACCCGCGTTGATCGAATCAGGACCTGCACCACCGACGATCAGATCAGCCGCACTGCTGCCCATGATGGTGTCGGCACCGCCAGAACCCACCACCGTTTCAAAACCGCTCAAGCGGTCGGTACCAGCGCCTTGGGCATAGCCACTGACGACAGTGACCGCACTGCCCCCAATGCTGGCTCCGATGCTGGTGCTGCCCAAGTTGATCGCCACAGGGCCGCTGACGCCGCTGTAGTCCAAGGTGTCATCCCCGGTGCCACCACTCAAGGTGTCATCACCGGCGTCACCGAGCATGAGGTCTGAACCGTCACCACCGTCAACGCTGTCGTTGCCAGCGCCACCGCTGAGGGTGTCACTGCCTGCGCCGCCGCTGAGGGTGTCATTGCCCTCACCAGCTTGAATGATGTTGTCGTTGGTGTCACCCCCCAAGCTGTCCGCACCGGTACCACCGATGAGGTTTTCAATACCACTGAGGGTGTCTGTGCCCGTGGTGCTGGACGTGGCCGTACCGGCACCGGCAACAAGGGTCAAGGTCACGCCTGTGGTGGCGTCGCTGAAGTCTGCGGTGTCAATGTCATCGCCGCCCGAGAGAACGTCGTTGCCTGTGCCACCTTTGAGGGTGTCGCTGCCTGTGTCACCCAACAAAATGTCGTTGCCAGCTCCGCCCAAGATCACGTCTTGGTCATTACCACCGCTGAGGGTGTCGTTGCCGGAGCCGCCGTCCAAGGTGTCATTGCCGGTGTTGCCTGAGAGTAAGTTGGCGCCCGAATCGCCCGTGATGCTGTCGGTGCCTGAGCCACCGCTGACCGATTCAAAACTGCTGAAGCTGTCTGCGCCGCCCAGTCCGTCGTTGGCCGTGCCCGCGGACAAGTCGACCACAATCCCTTGCCCACTGGTGTTGGCACTGTAGTCAAGGGTGTCGTTCCCTGCGCCGCCTTCAAGCGTATCGCTACCGGCGCCACCTGCAACCAAGTCGTTGCCGGCACCCGATTGAATGAGGTTGGCGTCGTTGGAACCCGTGATGCGGTCGTTACCAATGCCGGTGATGAGGTTTTCAACGCCCGAAATGGCGTCGTTCCCCAAGCCTGTCACGGTGCTGGTGTTGCTGTCGCTGCTGGTGCCAGCTGCCAAATTGATGGTCAGGTTGCCCGTGGCTGCAGAATTGTCCAAGGTATCAATGCCTGCGCCGCCAATGAAGGTGTCGCTGCCGGAGCCGCCCACAAAGAAGTCGTTGTCTGCACCACCATCGAGGACATCGTTACCTGCGCCCCCCAACAAGGTGTCTTGACCACCACCGCCTGACAGGACATCGTTGCCACTGCCGCCGTCGATCAAGTTCCAATCTTCGTTGCCTGTGATGTTGTCGCTGCCGCTGCCACCCGTGACGTTTTCTATGCCCAACAAAACATCGTTGCCTTGACTGCCCGTGCCGGTCAGAGCGTCTGTGCTGCTTCCTGCAGCGCCATTGAGACCCAAAGCAATCGTCAGATTGCCCGTGGCATTGCTGTAGTCGACCGCGTCCACACCGGCGGCGACATCGTCACCGCCAGAAATGACGTCATTGCCTGGACCACCCGACACGGTGTCGTTGCCGGCGCCCGCGTTGATGGTGTCGGGGCCATCGCCACCGAACATCAAATCACCCGCAGCGGAACCCGCGAGCGAGTCGGCGCTGTTAGAGCCCGTGATCTGTGTCACCACCTGAACATCCGGATCTACCAAGATCACATGCGCAGCCTGACCGCTGACGGAGTTGGCCAAGGTGTATTTGAAAAACCCGTTGACCATGGTGCTGTCTTTGACCCACGCACCATCAAGCAACAAGGTGTCGTTGTCGTCACCGGACACGGTGACGGCACCTGTAGATGTCGAGACCAGACCTATAGCGGTCGACCCGTCGGTGCGCTCAAAGCTGGCACGGTTCAAGGTCAGTGTGTTGGCCACGCCCCCTGCAAGGTTGAGCACTTCCACGTTTGCAATGACCGGGCCACTGTCGAGTTGACTGGTCGCAAAGGTGCTCAAGTCAACCGTGTCTGTGCCACTACCGCCAGTGATGGAGACGTCTCTGCTATCGAAAATAAAGGTGTTGGTCCCGCTGGTGGCCGAGAGCACATCGGCGCCGATGCCACCGTCCAAGGTGTTGTTGCCGGCACCTCCAGAAATCGAATCATCGCCAGCACCACCGAAGAGGTAATCATTGCCATCACCACCATCGAGGGTGTCGTTGTCAGCACCTCCATCGATGGAGTCATCGCCCAAGCCGCCAGAGATGCTGTCAGCGCCTGCGCCGCCCAGCACCGTGTCGTTGTCTGCACCACCGTCCAAGCGGTCGTCACCAGCACCGCCGTCGACCAAGTCGGCACCTGCACCCCCGAGGACACTGTCACCGCCGTCACCACCGCTGACGGTGTCGTCACCGGAGCCGCCATCTAAGGTGTCGCCGCCCGTGCCACCGGCAAGACGGTTGCTGCCACTGCTGCCAACGATGATGTCGTTGCCACCACCGCCATTGACGTTTTCAATGTTGCTGATGCTGTCTGTGCCGCTGTCAACACCTTGAGCCTGAGAGCCCGAGACGGTGACCGCCGTGGAGCCCAAGGTGCCAGAGACAGGACCCGCGCCTAAGTTGATGATGACGGGATTGCTGTTGTCGCTGAAATCGGCAGTGTCTGTGTCTGAGCCACCGTCCAACGTGTCGTCACCTGCGCCACCGCGCAACACGTCGTTGCCGGCACCGGCACTGATGACGTCGTTGCCTGCACCTGCATCGAAAAACTCGTTGCTGCTGGCTGCACCAGTCAGTGTATTGTCGGAGGACGTGCCCAGCTGAGGACTGAGCAAGTTGATGTCTGTCGACACCTTAAGAGTTAAGCCACCGTTGGTGTAGGTTTGATAAGCCACACCATTGAGCAGTTGTGGACTGCCGGTTGCTGTCCAACTGTCGGTCAAGATCAGGTTGTCAGTGCCATCACCATTGATGGTGACCACACTTGTGCTGCCCCCTTGCGTCAGCGCAGTCACACTGGCTGCATTGAGCGTGAGTGTGTTGCTGTCGCCATTGCGCATGTCAAGGGCTTCAAATTGGCTGAATTTGGACGCAACTGTGCCTCCACCAGCCAAAGTGGCTGTGAAGTCGGCAGTCGCTTCGCGAATCAACAGGGTGTCTATGCCTGCGCCCGCATTCACTGTGGCGTCATTGGCATCGAACACGATGGCATCTGCACCCACCCCCCCCACGATGCTGTCAGAGCCCGAACCCGCGTCTAGGGTGTCACCCGCGCTGCCACCCAACACGGTGTCATTCAATCCGCTGCCGGTCAACACAGAGGGCGTGCTAGAGCCATTCAGGCTCAAACCGACCACACGAATATCACTCGACAACAAGATGGTGTTAGCACCACTGGTGTAGGCCTGATAGGTGAGGTTGTTGATGGTTTGCAAGCCACCGCTCGCGGTCCATGTACCCAAAGGGGTGACCTCATCGTCGGCTGTGCCCAAGATGGTGACAGAGCCACCCATTTGGGACACGTCTGTCACGTCCAGCGTGAGATGGTTACGCGCGTTGTCAGTTTGCAGATCGATGAACTCAACGCCACGAACGACGCCGGCGTCGGTGGTCATGTCAATTTCAGTACCGGACATGCGCAGGGTATCGGTGCCTGTTCCCGCGTTGATGCTCGCCAGTGGGTTGTAGTAAATCAAGTCACTGCCCGCACCGGTGCTGATGGTGTCAGCACCACCGCTGCTGTCCACGGTGTCAGAGCTGCCCACGGTGTCGGCAGCCAAGTCGGTGATGATCATGTCAGCTGCCGAGCTGCCCCTGATGCTGTCATTGCCACGACCGGTTTGCACGCCTTCGATTCCCACCAAGCGGTCTACGCCAAACACACTGGCGTTGGCATTGGTGGTTTGTACGGTTTGGTTGGCCAAGTCGACGGACATGCCCACAGACGACGGCACGGTGTCCAAGCCAGAACCCGTGGCGCTGGCCACCCGGGAGTAATCCACGATGTCGATGCCATCACCGCCCACCAGCGTGTCGCTGCCAGGGCCACTGAGCAAGGTGTCCGCCGAGGCCGAGCCTTGTACCGTGCTGCCGACGGTGACAGCATTGGCCACCATGATGGTCACGGTTGGACTGGGGTCGACACTCTTGTAGGCTTTGTAGCCTGCCACGTTGATTGAGGTGTCCAACTGCCAAACAGGAGAGTCTGGTGACGAAGCATCGTTCGCCAAGGACAGCACATCACCAGCAGTACCTTCGATGGTGATGATGTTGGGGGTGGTATTGCCCGTCGACATGGCCGCCACAAAATCGCGACCGAGGTTGACGCGGGTTGCACCGGGCGCAGAGAGGTCAATCACCTCCATGCCGCTGATCAACGCCGGATTGTTGGTGAAGACACTGTTGGCTAAGTTGAATTCGCTTTCAGCAATGACCAACACGTCAGCGCCACTGCCACCGACGATGCGGTCTGCCAGGTCGAGTGCAATGCGGTCGTTGCCATCACCACCCTCTAAGGTGTCCACGCCTTCACCACCCACCAAGCTGTCGTCGCCGACACCGCCTTGCAGGGTGTCTGAGCCTTGGCCGCCCAGCAAAATGTCAGCACCACTGCCGCCGAGCAAGAGATTGCTGCCTGCATCACCTGTGATTTGGTCATCGCCCAAACCACCTTGAACTGTTTCAAATGCACTGACGCTGTCGGATCCACCCAGCCCGTCACTGCTGGCGAGCCCTGTCAACAGGTTGACCACCACACCTTGAGTGCTGGTGTTGGCGCTGTAATCCAAGGTGTCGTTGCCCGCACCACCTGAGAGTGTGTCATTGCCTGCACCGCCTGCAATCAAGTCGGAACCCGCACCAGCAATGATGCTGTCATCGCCGCCACCACCATCCACGGAGTTGTTGCCTGCGCCTAAGTCAATGACGTTGGCTTGTGCACTGCCGACCACGCTGTCGTTGCCCGTACCACCGATGACGTTTTGGAAGTTACTGACGCTGTCAGAGCCCGTCGCCGTACTGCTGACCGTGCCTGCGGCCAGGTTGACCACCAAATCGGTGGGCGCCGCTAGACTGAAATTGAGTGTGTTGATGCCATCGCCACCGCTCAGGGTGTCGTTACCGGCGTCACCCAGCACGGTGTCATTGCCTGCACCACCATCGACGCTGTCGTTGCCCTCGCCCCCTGTGATGATGTCATCACCTACCCCTGCCAGGATGGTGTCTGCACCGGCGCCACCATCAATCGAATCGCTACCTGAACCGCCATCGAGCAAGTTACCGCCTTCGTTGCCGGTGATGGTGTCTGCACCCAAACCACCCAAGACGTTTTCAATGCCCACCAAGGTGTCCGTCCCTTGACCACCGGCAGTGGTATCGACGCTAGAGCCTGCGGCATTGTTCAACCCCAGACTGACGGTGACAGGCGTGGAAACGCCGTCAAAACTCACGGCATCAAGGCCGTTGCCGCCCACCAAAATATCGTCTCCGACGCCGCCCAGCAAGATGTCGGCGCCATCGCCGCCATCGATGCTGTCATTGCCTTCGCCACCTTGCAGCGAGTCAGCACCTGTGCCAGCCACGATGGTGTCGGCACCCGTGCCGCCATCGACGGTGTTGTTGCCACCACCAGCTTGAATGCTGTCGTTGCCACCGCCGCCCAGCAGCTCTTCAGCAGTTGCATCGCCCACCATGGCATCGGAAGTGTCCCCGCCTTGCATGGGCAAGAGGTCATCCAAAATAAATTCGGCATAAGTGCCGTCGGGCACACCGTTGAGTAACCCCGTGAGGGTCGCCTTCACCGTGATGCTGTTTTCACGAACGGTGTTGATGTCAATCGGCAAAGTGAACGTTTCACCCGCCAGACCGGCTCGAATTGTGCGGTTGTAAGTGCCACCGGCCACACGCGCATCGGCGGCATTATTGGCATCCAGCGCCTCAATCTCGAGGCTGTAGCTCACGAACAAGCTAGTTGGGGAGGACAGTTTGATGTCAAAAGACAAACTGCCTGAAGATTCATCGACACGCGCAAATTCGGTGCTCAAGCTCACTTTGGGGATCACTGGCGGCACAAGTTCATTGGCCGGCTTGACAACTTTGGGAACGACCCTGTCAATGATGGACGGCAGTGGTGCAGCAGGAGCTGAAACAACAGATGTGGTTGTGCTTGCAGAAGTTTGTGTCACAGCTGCAAGCGTTGGCGCCGAAGAGAGTGGCGCAATCAGGTTGCCACCGGTGATTGGGCTGACCAGTGGACTGCCCGTGATGGGGCTCACAAGATTCGGATTCAACACAGGCGACGGCGCTGCGGCTGCAAGTCTCTCGATTTGTGCCTCCGATGCTGCAGCTGCCTGCAGTAAGTTGGCTGCAACTTGGGGAGTTTGTGCAGCAGCTTGTGCGTTTTGTGCTGCGGGTTGAGCACCTGCTTGAGAAACTGCAGCTTGAGCCACAACTACTTGCGACGTGTTTGTGCCAGCCGCTTGCGGAGCATCTGCACCTGAATCTTGTGCAGCTTGTGTTGCCTGAGCCGCAGCAGCAGCTGGTTGGGCACCGGCTTGTCGCGCTGCAGCTTGCGCAACTGCAGCGGGTGCCCCAGAAGCTTGAGACGGAGTTGTGCCAGCTGCTTGCGGTGCATCTGCACCTGAATCTTGTGCAGCTTGTGCTGCCTGAGCCGCACCAGCTGCGGGCTGAACGCCCGCTTGTCGTGCTGCAGCTTGCGCAACTGCAGCAGGAGCCCCAGCTGCTTGAGACGGAGTTGTGCCAGCTGCTTGCGGTGCATCAGCGCCTGAATCTTGATCGGCTTGGGCGGCTTGAGGAGCACCAGCTGCGGGCTGAACGCCCGCTTGTCGTGCTGCAGCTTGTGCAACTGCAGCTGGAGCCCCGGCCGCTTGAGACGCACTTGTGCCAGCTGCTTGCGGTGCATCTGCACCGGAATCTTGATCGGCTTGAGCGGCCTGAGCAGCGCCAGCTGCGGGCTGAACGACCGCTTGTCGCGCTGCAGCTTGCGCAACTGCAGCAGGAGTCCCAGTTGCTTGAGACGGAGTTGTGCCAGCCGCTTGAGGTGCATCGGCACCTGAATCTTGATCGGCCTGAGCTGCCTGAGCAGCGCCAGCTGCGGGCTGAACGCCCGCTTGTCGCGCTGCAGCTTGTGCAACTGCAGCTGGAGCCCCGGCCGCTTGAGACGCACTTGTGCCAGCTGCTTGCGGTGCATCAGCACCGGAATCTTGATCGACTTGAGCTCCCTGAGCAGCGCCAGCTGCGGGCTGAACGACCGCTTGTCGCGCTGCAGCTTGCGCAACTGCAGCTGGTGCCCCGGCCGCTTGGGACGGAGTTGTGCCCGCCGCTTGCGGTGCATCTGCACCTGAATCTTGATCGGCTTGCGCGGCCTGAGCAGCGCCAGCTGCGGGCTGAACCCCGGCTTGTCGCGCTGCAGCTTGTGCAACTGCAGCGGGTGCCCCGGCCGCTTGGGACGCAGTTGTGCCAGCCGCTTGCGGTGCATCTGCACCTGAATCTTGATCGGCTTGAGCTCCCTGAGCAGCGCCAGCTGCGGGCTGAACGACCGCTTGTCGCGCTGCAGCTTGCGCTACAGCAGCAGGAGCCCCTGCCGCTTGAGACGCAGTTGTGCCAGCCGCTTGCGGTGCATCTGCACCTGAATCTTGATCGGCTTGCGCTGCCTGAGCAGCGCCAGCTGCGGGCTGAACCCCGGCTTGTCGCGCTGCAGCTTGTGCAACTGCAGCTGGAGCCCCTACTGCTTGAGACGCACTTGTGCCAGCTGCTTGCGGTGCATCGGCGCCTGAATCTTGATCGGCTTGAGCTCCCTGAGCAGCGCCAGCTGCGGGCTGAACGCCCGCTTGTCGTGCTGCAGCTTGTGCAACTGCAGCTGGAGCCCCAGCTGCTTGAGACGGAGTTGTGCCAGCTGCTTGCGGTGCATCAGCGCCGGAACCAGAGTCTTGAGCCGCTTGTGTTGCCTGAGCAGCGCCAGCTGCGGGCTGAACGCCAGCTTGTGAAGCTGCAGCTTGAGCACCCTGCAAAGCAACACTAGTTTGTTGTGGAGCCAGTACGGTAGCTTCTTGCCCGATAGACAGTTGACCAGTTTGTCCGTTGGCATACAAAACTGGAACAGAGGCTTGTGCGCCCGAAGGCAGGTTGACCTTTGTTTGTGCAGTTGCGGCTTGCACTTCCACATTCAGACCCGCAGGAGGAACAGACACTTGTCCTGCCGGTGTGTCGACATACACCCGAATATCTGCTGATACGTTGCTGATGGATACAACGCCTGTGTCAACCCTTAAGTTTGCTTGTAAGTATTTTCCAGAGCCGCTGTCAACCAGCTGCCCTGAGACCATGACACGCGTCATGTCAGCGATGACAGCGCTCCCGGTACTTGGCGTGTTGAGATCTGGCGAGACGAAATTAAGTTTGAGTTTGGAGTTGGACTGCGTAGCAACAACATCGCCCAAGTAGATACCATCACCTGTAGACAACTGCACGACTGTGCCATTGCGAATCACGCTAACTGAACCAACGACTTCTGCGACCTTGGCGATGAGCTTGTCTTCTGACAAGGTTTGAACTGCATCTGAGGAGGCATCTGAAACGGTGCCTGTGCTCGCTTGAGCCAATACAGCTTGTCCGCTTGGGAATTGGCTCTGAGCAAGCAACCATGACAACGTTGCATCGAGTTCGACGCTTTCAGCTGTGAGCTGATCAGCCAAATTGAAAAAACCCTCCACGCGAATCACTTCGCCATCCGCCGTGAGTCTGACGAGATCCCCCCCCTGGCGGAAGATCTTGTCTCCGCGCTCAACGAGTGAGCGGATGTAATGCGACACATCACCGGCGCTCGTCTGAGCCCCAGTGAATAGTTCAGTCATATACAGATGTAGTTCTTTTTTCTTATCCATTTGATCCCGATCTCGTGTATCTGCAACTCGTCAGATCCACAGAAAACTTTAATAACAGCTTGTAGGTATTAATCAGTAAGGTCGCCTGAAGGCGATGTGTTGACGCGCCAAATAGAACGAATCCAAAAAGGCCTTGTTTTTTGTTGTTCGATACTGGCGCTTCAATCGATCGCACAAAAGAAAGAGCTTTCTGTCCGCATCACCATCTGGAAAGATCCGTTTCATCACGGGTCTGGCATGTGCGCGACGGGACGCCACCGACACGAAATCACCCGTGGCCAATAGATAAGAGGCCAAACGTTCCTGAATGAAGGTTTTCATCGGAGCTTGGTTATTGGGGTTCCCGTAACTGATGAGTTGGGCGTTGTATTCCTCGTGGTTGAGGACGAACTGTTTGAAATCCTTGGCTAGCTCGAGCCATGCCATCCAGAACCTTTTCTTGGCGATGAAGTAATTCGAAAAGACCGCAGAAGTTAGATCTGTGACCACGGACTGCAAATTGGCATCGCGGTGTGTGGCAAGTAAAAATTTTTCGGTGATCTGAGCAATCTCTGGATGCCAAATCTCGCCCTGCTCCCAGGGGTTCAGAAAATAAGAGAGCTGGTCCCATCCGGGCGAGAAAATGGCAACTTCCGCCTTGGGAGGAATGCGATTCAGAAAGTCATACACATAGGCAGAGTCGCAGCCTGTTTTGGACTTGAATTTGGGTGACAAAAATCCGTACCAAACGTCATCTGTCAAAGAGTTTGACTCTAAAAAGCTGAATATCGGACTAAATTCGTACCATCCATCGGCATGCGCGGATACGTTATCTAAGCCTTTAAATCCAGCATCTAGCTGGCTTTTGCTTTGATCATCGTAAAAAATCTGAAAAATCTGCGCTTTAGACATCTGCTACTCTTTCTTGATCCCAACTCAAAACGAGGGAATCGGAGCAGATGATGTGCATTTTTCATGCCAGTCAAACTTGACACGAGGCTTGACTGTTTTCAGGCAAGAAAAAAGGACTTAGATTTCTCTAAGTCCTTGTTTTCATTATAAATTTTGGTGGGACCAGCGGGGGTCGAACCCACGACAAACGGATTAAAAGTCCGCTGCTCTACCAACTGAGCTATGGTCCCAACACGCATCGTATGAGACCTAAATCTCGTACCCTGCGAAGCCT
>JACCDZ011740934.1_pt1 | contig 68576 bp, 64 predicted proteins | sample 7449551 | NCBI WGS metagenome assembly JACCDZ01 (sample SAMN15323452, study PRJNA562643) | freshwater metagenome | isolation source: river surface water | place: USA:Blue River Watershed | collected 2017-08-18 | reverse complement strand
CGCGCATCTGCTCGGGCGTCTGCTCGTCGACGTAGGCAAGGCCCTGGGTCACCAGGTATTCGGCCGCCCGGTACATGAAGTCGAAGTAGTCGCTGGCCTGGTACAGGTGCGAGGTGCCGTTCGCGTCCCAGCCGAAGCCGAGCCAGCGCACCGCGTCCAGGATGCCGTCGACGTACTCCTGCTCCTCTTTCTCGGGGTTGGTGTCGTCGAAGCGCATGTGGCAGACGCCGCCGTAGTCGCGCGCCAGCCCGAAGTTCAGGCAGATGCTCTTGGCATGGCCCACGTGCAGGTAGCCATTGGGCTCGGGCGGGAAGCGGGTGCGGATGCGGGCCGGGTCGGGCTGGCCTGCCTGGTGCGTTGCAGCATCGGCGGGCTGGCCGGCCCAGCGGCGCTGGGCATAGGTGCCCTGCTCGAGGTCGCGCTCGATGATCTGGCGCAGGAAGTTGCTCGGCTTGGCGCTGTCTTTGTCGACGGGGGCAGTCATAAGTATGGGATTCTAGGCGGGCGGCCCGGTCCGGTTACAGCCGGCAACGGGTTGGCGTCGGACGCTGTGCACCGCCGCGGCGCTGGCGCGTTAGGGTGAAAAGCCACCTCAGGAGACCCACATGGCCCCGTCCCCGAAGCTCCCCGCCCGCCTCGCTGCCGCCTTCATAGGCCTGGCCCTGGCTGCTCCCGCCGTCCGCGCCGCCGACAACGTGTACTGGTCGGTGGGCATCTCGCCCGCCCCTGGCGTGGCGGTCACCGCCGGCAACGTGCCCCCGCCGCGGGTGGTCTACGCTCCGCAGCCGGTCCATGTCAGCCCCGTCACCTCGGTCTATGCCGTGCCCCAGGTGGTCTACACCCCGCCGCCGGTGGTTTACACCCCGCCCCGGGTGGTCTATGCGCCGGCTCCGTCTTACTACTACGTGCAGCCCGTCACCGTTCTGGCGCCACCGGCCCGCTGGCATCACGGCCATCCTGGCCACCCTGGTCATCTTGGCCACTCGCGCGGTCATGGCCATGGGAATGGTCACGGTCATGGTCATGACGGCCGCTACCGCTACTGAAGCCCTGCCGCGGGCGCCTCGGGTCTGAGGCCCGGAGGCAAAAAAGGCCCCCAGGCCATGGGACCTGGGGGCCGACATGCCAGTCGCGGGACGGAGGACCGGACCGGCTCACCCCGGAGGAGGAGGGGACTCGGAGGAGTCGGGGTGAAGGCCCCGAGTAAACCGCCCAGGCCCGGGCGGGGCTGTAGGACGCGGCCGCCACCTCCTGACGCGGCCCCCTCATCGCTTCCTACAATGGACACCATGAGCAAGACATCCTGGTGGTCCTGGAAGGTGGCCGCGGCCCTGCTGCTGGCGCTGGCAGCCATCGGCGGCGCCGCCGCCTGGTGGTGGAGCGGGCGCGTCCCCGAGGTCAGCTACCGCACCGGCAAGATCGAGCGGGGCCCCTTGCAGGCCACCGTCTCGGCCTCCGGGCAGGTCAACCCGGTGACGCAGGTCTCGGTGGGCACCCAGGTGTCGGGCCAGATCAAGGAGCTCTACGTCGACTTCAACTCGGAGGTGAGGGCCGGCCAGCTGATCGCCCGGATCGACCCCGAGACCTTCGAGTACCGCGTCCGCCAGTCCCAGGCCGACCTGGACTCGGCCCAGGCCGCGGTGCTCACCGCCCAGGCCAATGCCGCCGCGGCCCGGGCCAGCATCTCCCGGGCAAAGGTCGACCTGGCCGAGGCCCAGCGTGACCTGGAGCGCAAGCGCATGCTGGTCGAGCGCCAGTTCATCGCCCAGAGCGAGGCCGACAAGGCCCAGGCCCTGGTCAACACCACCACCGAATCGCTGCGCGCGGCCGAGGCCCAGGAGGGCGTGGCCCTGGCCCAGGTCAAGAGCGCCCAGGCCGGCGTGGCCCAGCGCCAGGCCGCCCTGGCCCAGGCGCGCATCGACCTGGAGCGCACCCGCATCGTGTCCCCGGTCAACGGCATCGTCATCAAGCGCACCATCGAAAAAGGTCAGACGGTGGCGGCCAGCCTGCAGGCGCCCGAGCTGTTCGTGATCGCGCAGAACCTGCGCGACATGCAGGTCGACGCCAGCATCGACGAAAGCGACATCGGCCGCATCCGCAACGGCCAGAAGGCCAGCTTCACCGTCGACGCCTTCCCCGGCCAGAGCTTCGAGGGCGAGATCCGCCAGGTGCGCAAGGCGGCGCAGTCGGTGGCCAACGTGGTCACCTATGTGGCGGTGGTGGCCTTTTCGAACAACAACGGCCGGCTGCTGCCGGGCATGACCGCGAATGTGCGGGTGGTGACCGATGCGCGCGCGGACGTGCTCAAGGTGCCCAACGCCGCGCTGCGGGTGCGCATCGCCGGGGTGGAGCCGGCGGCGCGCGCCGCCTCCGGTGCTTCAGGCGCCTCCGGTGCGACTTCGCCTGCCTCCGGCGCGGCGAGCGCGCCCGCATCGGCCGCTTCGTCGACGCGCGGCGCATGGGGCTTTCCCTGGATCAGCGAAGCCCTGGCCCAGTCCGTTCCCGGAGACGGCGCGGGCGCGGCCCCAGGTGAGGGGGGGCCGGGCCGCAACCGGCGCAACGCCGAGGGCGGCGGCCCCGGCGGCCCGGGTGGCTCTGGCGGTCCCGGCGGCTTCGGCAACGAGCAGCGCCAGCGGCTGGTGGAGGAACTGAAACTCGACGCGGCGCAGGCCGCCAGGCTCGACGCGATCTATGCCGAAATGCGGCCCCGTTTCCTGCAGCTGCGTGACCTGTCGCCCGAGGAGCGGCCCCGCGCGCGCGAGCGGCTCACCGCCGAAATCCGCGCCCGCATCGGCGAGCAGCTGAAGCCCGAGCAGAAGACCCGCTACACCGCGCTGGTGGCCGAGGCCGCGAGCCGCACCGTCACCCGCGGCCGCATTTACCTCCTGGGCGAGGACGGCAAGCCCCGCGCCTACAACGTGCGCCTGGGCATCACCGACGGCAGCATGACCGAGCTGCTGGTCGCCCCGGGCTCGCCGGAGGCGGCGGTGCTGCGGGAGGGCGCGGTGGTGGTCACCGGCGTCGGCGCGGCCGCCTCCCCGGCGGGCGGCGGGGGGGCGGCACGCCCGTCCGGCCCGCGCCTGGGCTTTTGAGGGCGGGCAGCGCCAGCGCCCGCCACGACACAAGTACCGACCACCGAGCACCGCCATGGCCCTGATCGAGGCGCGAGACCTCACCAAGCACTACCGCCTGGGCGACCAGACGGTCCACGCCCTGGCCGGCGTGTCGCTGGACATCGCGTCCGGCGAGTTCGTCGCCATCATGGGCGCCTCGGGCTCGGGCAAGAGCACGCTGATGAACATCCTGGGCTGCCGGGACCGGCCCTCCGCGGGCCACCTGCACCTGGCGGGCGAGGCGGACGACGGCATGGGACCCGACCAACTCGCCGCCGTCCGCAACCGGCGCATCGGCTTCGTCTTCCAGCAGTTCAACCTGCTGCCCCGCACCAGCGCGCTGGAGAACGTCGAACTGCCCATGGTCTATGCCGGGGTGAAGGCGGCCCAGCGGCGTGAGCGGGCGGCCGCCGCCCTGCGCCGCGTCGGGCTGGGTGAGCGGATGATGCATACGCCCGCCGAGCTCTCGGGCGGGCAGCAGCAGCGTGTGGCCATTGCCCGCGCGCTGGTCAACGACCCCAGCCTGATCCTCGCCGACGAGCCCACCGGCGCGCTCGACTCGCACACCAGCGAGGAGATCATGCGCCTGCTCACTGAGCTCAATGGCCAGGGCATCACCGTGGTGCTGGTGACCCACGAGGCCGACGTCGCCGCCTGGGCGCGCCGGCGCATCGTGTTCCGCGACGGCCGCATCCTGGAGGACCGTCGCACGCCCGGTGGCCCTCCAGCCGCATCGGCCGCATCGGCTGAGACCGTGACCGCGCCTCGTGACGCCCCCGGGGAGGGTACGGCATGAACACCCTCGCCGCCCTGCGCTCGGCGCTGCGCGCGCTTGCGGCCAACAAGCTGCGCAGCGTGCTCACCATGCTGGGCATCATCATCGGCGTGGCCGCGGTGATCGCGATGATTGCCGTCGGCAACGGCGCCACCGAGCGGGTGCAGGAGCAGATGAAGGGCCTGGGCTCCAACATCATGCTGGTGCTGCCTGGCGGCGTCACCGCCGGCGGCGTGCGCCTGGGCGCGCAGACCGGGCAGGGCCTGACCGAGGAGGATGCCGTCTCCATCGCCCGCGAGATCCCCGAGGTGCAGGCCGCCGCCCCGAGCCTGCGCACCGCCGCACAGGTGGTGCTGGGCAACACCAACTGGAGCACCTCCATCCTGGGCGCGACCAACGATTACTTCGAGGTGCGCGAGTGGCCGCTGGCGACGGGGCGCCTCTTTGAGGCGGCGGAGATGCAGGGCTCGGCCAAGGTGGCCGTCATCGGCCAGACGGTGGCCCAGCAGCTCTTTGGCGACGCCGACCCGCTGGATCAGGTGATCCGGGTGAAGAAGGTGCCGGTCACCGTCATCGGCCTCCTGGAGAAGAAGGGCCAGAACGCGATGGGCCAGGACCAGGACGACGTGGTCATCGTGCCCCTGTCCACCTACCGCAACCGGGTGCAGGGCGGCGCCAGCGGCAAGCTGCGCCGGGTGGCGTCCATCAGCGTGAAGGTGCAGGAAGGCCAGGACATGAAGGCCGCGGAGGAGGGCATCAAGGAGCTGCTGCGCCAGCGGTTCAAGGTGCAGCCCGGCGCGGAGGACCCGTTCACCGTGCGCAACCTCACCGAAATCCTGCAGGCGCAGGAGGCGTCGAGCCGGGTGATGACGATGCTGCTGGCGGCGGTGGCCGGCATCAGCCTGGTGATCGGCGGCATCGGGATCATGAACATCATGCTGGTGAGCGTCACCGAGCGCACCCGCGAGATCGGCCTGCGCATGGCCGTCGGCGCGCGGGGCCGCGACATCCTCTCGCAGTTCCTGATCGAGGCGGTGACGCTGTCCCTGCTGGGCGGCGCCATCGGCGTGGTGCTGGGCGGCGTGGCCACCTGGGCCATCGGCAGCTTCGCCGGCTGGAAGGTCCACCTCTCCGCCAGCGCCATCGTGCTGGCGGTGGGCTTTTCTGCCTTCGTCGGGGTGTTCTTCGGCTTCTACCCGGCGCGGCGCGCGGCGCGCCTGCTGCCGATCCAGGCGCTGCGTTACGAGTGAGGCGGGTCGGGGGAGAAGGTCGGCGCGAAGGTCGACGCGAAGGACGACGCGAAACCCGGCGGCGATAATCCCGCCAGCTTTTTTCCTGGAGCCCGCGTGGACCTCACTCTCCTGGCCAAGGCCGCCCTCATGGGGGTGGTCGAGGGCCTGACCGAATTCCTTCCCATCTCCAGCACCGGCCACCTGATCCTGGCCGGCGCGCTGCTCGGGTTCGACGACGACAAGGCCAAGGTCTTCGACATCGCCATTCAGACCGGCGCCATCTTCGCGGTGATCCTCGTCTACTGGACCCGTATCCGCGACACGCTGGTGCAGCTGCCCACGCAGCGCCAGGCGCAGCGCTTCGCGCTCAACGTCGCCATCGGCTTCCTGCCGGCGGTGGTGCTGGGCCTGCTGGCGGGCAAGGCGATCAAGGCCCACCTGTTCACGCCCACGGTGGTGGCGACCACCTTCATCCTCGGCGGCTTCATCATCCTGTGGGCCGAGCGCCGCCCCGCGAGCGCGGTGCGGATCGACGACGTGGACCAGATGACGCCCTGGGACGCGCTGAAGGTCGGGCTGGTGCAGTGCCTGGCGATGATTCCCGGAACCAGCCGTAGCGGCGCCACCATCATCGGCGGCATGCTGCTGGGGCTGTCACGCCGCGCTGCCACCGACTTCTCCTTCTACCTGGCCATCCCGACCCTGATCGGTGCGGGCGCCTACAGCCTCTACAAGGACCGGGCGCTGCTGTCCCTCGCCGACCTGCCCATGTTTGCGGTCGGCCTGATGATGTCCTTCGTGAGCGCCTGGCTGTGCGTGCGCTGGCTGCTTCGCTACATCGCCAGCCACAGCTTCGTGGTGTTCGCCTGGTACCGCATCGCCTTCGGCCTCGTTGTCCTTGCCACGGCCTGGGGCGGCTGGGTGGACTGGCGGGGTTGATTCCCGGCGGGACGGCGGCGGGCTTCAGCCCGCCATCGCCAGCAGTGCCGCCTCGATGGCCGCGGCTGTGGCCACCGGCTTTTCCATCGGGAACAGGTGGCTGCCCTCCAGCAGCGTGATGCGGCCCCGGGTGACCTTTTCGGTCAGGGCCATGCCCACCAGCTCGCGCTCGCGTGACTGAAGCCCGCCGATGAAGGCCGCCGGGCACTTGAGCGGGTGCCGCGCGAGCAGCCGCTCCAGGTGGTGGGGCAGGGTGTTGTAGATCGCCGTCTCGACCTCGCGCGAGAAGGCCAGGACACGCCCGCCATTCTCGGCGCGGGTGCCGTGCTGCACATAGTCCTGTAGCGCCCGCGGGTCCCAGCGGGCGAAGGTCTTTTTGTGCTGCAGGTGGGCGAGGACGTCCTCGGTGCTGTCCCATCGGTCGCGCCGCTTCTTGCTCACCGCGCCCGGGCCGACCACGCCTGCCAGTGCGGTGCGCTTGGCGGCGCTGAGAACGTTGGCCTTCCAGCCGCCGATCAGGGGCGAGTCGAGCATCACCACGCCACGCGCGATCTCAGGGTGGCGGGCCGCGCACATGGTGCTCAGGAAACCGCCCAGGGAGTGCCCGACCAGCCAGGGCGGCTGGCCGGCTTTCACGCCCTCGGCTTCGGCGAACTCGAACAGCTCGTCGACGAGGTGGGGCCAGTTGGGCGTGACCGGAAAACGCGGGTCATGGCCGAACTTCTCCACCGCGCGGACGGTGAAGCCGCGCCGCTCGAGCTCGGCGAACATCACCCGGTAGGTGCTGGCCGGGAAACTGTTCCCGTGGGAGAAGATGATCAGGCCCGGGGCGGGAGGGGCGTGCATGGTGGCAGGAGGCCGTGGGCAGCCGGGGTGGCCGCCGCGCGGTACCTCAGATCAGTTTTTCTTCGGGACTGGAAATCTTGCGCAGCGCCTGGTGGTGGCTGCCGCCTTGCGCTCGCAAGGGCGTCGCCGTGGGCTCGGCGCCCCACACCGGCAGCGGCAGGCTGTCGAAGGCCTCGCGCAGCTTCTGGCCCCAGCTCTCGTGCAGCATGCGGTAGTAGGGGTTGGCCATGTCGATGCAGACCACGCGGTCGGTGGCGAGCTTGTCGGCCTCGTAGACCACCAGATCCAGCGGCGGGCCGACGGACAGGTTGGACTTCATCGTCGAGTCCATCGAGACGAGCGCGCACTTGGCGGCCTCGTCCAGCGAGGTGTCGGGGGTGAGCACCCGGTCCAGCACCGGCTTGCCGTACTTGGACTCGCCGATCTGGAAGAAGGGCGTCTCGGCGGTGGCCTCGATGAAGTTGCCCGCCGAGTACACGTTGAACAGGCGCATGCCCTCGCCACGGATCTGGCCGCCGAAGATGATGGCGATGTTGAAGTCGATCCCGGCCTGGCGCAGTGACTCGCCGTCGCGGTCGTACACGCGGCGCACCGCCTGGCCCAGCACCCGGGCGGCGTCGAACATGCTGCGCGCGTTCCAGATGGTGAGCGGCTCGCCGTCGGCGTCTGTGAGCTGCTCGGTCTGCAGGGCCTCGCGGACCGACTGCGAGATGGACAGGTTGCCCGAGGTCAGCATGACCATGAAGCGGTCGCCGGGGCGCTCGTACACGATCATCTTGCGGAAGGTGCTGATGTGGTCGACGCCCGCGTTGGTGCGGGAGTCGGACAGGAACACGAGGCCTGCCTTGAGCTTGATGCCGACGCAGTAGGTCATGGTTGCTGTTTCAGCTTGTTCTTGAGTCGATACAAGGCGTCGAGCGCCTCCCTGGGGCTGAGCGCGTCGGGGTCGATCTCGGAGAGGAGGGCCTCGACTGCGCTCGGTGCCGCCGCCGGGGCTTCCGGGGGCGGCGCGAACAAGTCTACCTGCTCGCGCGACTCGCTTTGCTGCGCCTCCAGCTGCGTGAGCGCGTGGCGGGCGTGGTTCACCACCGCCACCGGCATGCCGGCCAGGCGTGCCACCTGGATGCCGTAGCTGCGGCTGGCGGGGCCGGGCTGCAGCTCGTGCAGGAAGACGATGTCGTGGCCGGACTCCGCCGCGCTCACATGCCAGTTGACGGCCGCATGGTGGGTGGCCGGGAACTCGGTCAGCTCGAAATAGTGGGTGGCGAAGAGGCAGAAGGCCTGGGTCTTGTCATGCAGGTAGGCGGCGATGCCGCTGGCCAGGGCCAGGCCGTCGAAGGTGCTGGTGCCGCGGCCGATCTCGTCCATCAGCACCAGGCTGCGCGGGCTGGCCGCGTGCAGGATCTGCGCCGCCTCGGTCATCTCCAGCATGAAGGTGGACTGGGCGTTGGCCAGGTCGTCGGCAGCGCCGATGCGGGTGTGGATCGCGTCCATCGGCCCCAGGCGGCAGGCGCTGGCCGGGACGTAGGAGCCCATGGCCGCCAGCAGGCTGATGATGGCCACCTGGCGCATATAGGTCGATTTGCCGCCCATGTTCGGGCCGGTGATCACCTGCATGCGCTGCTTCGGCCCCAGCAGGGTGTCGTTGGCGATGAAGCTGCCGCCGGTGGTCTCGGCCAGGCGGGCCTCCACCACCGGGTGGCGGCCCTGGCGGATCTCGATGCCCGGCTCGCGCATGAACTGCGGCCGGCACCAGTTCAGGGTGAGGGAGCGCTCGGCCAGGGCGCACAGCGCGTCCAGCGAGGCCAGGGCACGCGCCAGCGCGCTCAGGGCGCCCACTTCGGGCTGCATGGCGTCGAGCAGCTGTTCGTACAGCCACTTCTCTCTTGCCAGGGCGCGCTCCTGGGCGGAGAGCGCCTTGTCCTCGAAGGCCTTGAGCTCGGGGGTGATGAAGCGCTCGGCGTTCTTCAGCGTCTGGCGGCGGCGGTAGTCCTCGGGCACCTTGTCCAGCTGGCCTTGGGTCACCTCGATGAAGAAGCCATGGACCTTGTTGAACTGCACCCGCAGGTTGGCGATGCCGGTGCGTTCGCGCTCGCGCGCTTCCATCTCGAGCAGGAAGCCGTCGGCGTTCTCCTGGATGGCGCGCAGCTCGTCGAGCTCGGCGTCGTGGCCGGGGGCGATGACGCCGCCGTCACGCACCATGGCGGCCGGCTCCTCCAGCAGGGTGGCGGCCAGGCGCGGGGCGCAGGCGGGCGGCGGCACCAGGTCCTGGGCCAGGGTGGAGAGCAGGCCCGGGCGGCCGGCCAGCGCCGGGGCGAGGGCGGCTGCCTTTTCCAGCGAGAGGCGCAGGCCCACCAGCTCGCGCGGGCGTACCTGGCGCAGGGCGATGCGGGCGGTGATGCGCTCGACGTCGCTCATGCCCGAGAGGTGCTCGCGCAGCGCCTGCCAGGGGCCGGTGCGCAGGGCCTCGATGGCCTCATGGCGGGCGCTCGCCTGCTCACGCTCGCGCCGCGGCGAGAGCAGCCAGGACTTGAGCATGCGGCTGCCCATGCCGGTACGGCAGGTGTCCATCAGGGAGAAGAGGGTGGGCGCGTCCTCGCCGCGCAGGGTCTGCACCAGCTCCAGGTTGCGGCGGGTGGCGACCGGCAGGTCGATCAGCTCGTCGTCGCGCTCCACCTGCAGGCTGCGCACGTGAGTGAGCGCGCGGCCCTGGGTGTGTTCGGCGTAGGCGAGCAGGGCGGAGGCGGCGGCATGGGCATCAGAGAGGCCGTCGGCGCCCCAGGCCTGCAGGCTGGCCGACTGCAGCTGCTCCTGCAGCTTGCGCTGGCCCAGGCCGGCGTCGAACTGGAAGGCGGGGCGCAGCGTGATCGAGGCGCTGGCGGCGATCACGCCAGCGCCCTTGAGCGCCTTGATCCGGGTTTCGAAGGTGGGCGTGGCGTCGGCGCCGTAGATGATTTCACTGGGGGCGATGCGGGCCACCCAGGCCTCCAGCGCCTCGCCGTCGGCCTCGGCCAGATGCAGCGCGCCCTGGGTGACCGACATCCAGGCCAGGCCCAGGCGGTGTTTGGCCCCTTGGTGAATCGCCAGCAGCACCGCCTCGGACTTGTCCGAGAGCAGGCTGGTGTCGGTCAGCGTGCCGGGGGTGACGACCCGCACCACCTTGCGTTCCACCGGGCCCTTGCCCGCGCCCACCTCGCCCACCTGCTCGCAGATCGCCACCGACTCGCCCAGGCGGATCAGGCGGGCCAGATAGGTGTCGACGGCGTGGAAGGGGACCCCGGCCATGGTGACCGGCTGCCCGGCCGACTGGCCGCGGCGGGTCAGGGTGATGTCGATCAGCCGGGCGGCCTTCTCGGCGTCGTCCCAGAACAGCTCGTAGAAGTCCCCCATGCGGTAGAAGACCAGGGTCTCGGGGTACTCGCCCTTGATGGCGAGGTACTGGGCCATCATGGGCGTGTGGCCCTGGGCGAGGAGGTCGCTGGCGGTGATCGGGGTGGCTTGGGGCATGGAGGGCTGGGGCGGCGGAAGGAGCCGGTTAACCCGCAATGCTAATGGGCTTGGCCGAGCGTCCTGTCTGTCGGTGAGCGCGATCGGCGGTCGCCAGATGCCGATCGCGGCCGGGATGCGCAAAGAAGCACTGGAATTGCCTGTTTGTATTTTATAAGGTATTGTCGATAAACAATTTTCGGTATAAAAACCGATTTTTCGAAAATATGCCGAAAGGGGCCGCCATGCTGGAACTCGCACCGGATGCCATGCGGCAATACATCGATGCGGTCGCCGCATTCGAAGCCTATGAAGAGGCGGTCAAGGAGGCCGAGCAGGTCAGGGGTGGCATGTACTGGCACAAGGGGTCGGTGGCCGGGGGCGGCAATGACTACCTGGTCCGGACAAGTGCCGTCGGCAGCGAGAAGAGCCTGGGACCACGCTCCGCAGAGACCGAGGTCATCTACGAGGCATTCCGTAGACGCAAGGAAGATGCGCAGACCCGTCTGGCCGGACTGAAGGAGGCCCTGGCACGGCACAAGCGGATGAACCGGGCACTGCGTGTCGGTCGCGTCGCGCCAGTGGTGGTCGATATCCTCCGGCGGCTGGCGGACACCCGTCTAAGCGCGCACTTTCGCATCGTCGGTACGCATGCGCTTTACGCCTACGAGGCCGCCACGGGCGTGCGCTTCGAGAGCGAGGCGCTGGCGACACGGGATATTGACCTGCTGTGGGACGTGCGCCGCCGGCTGGCCTTTGCGACGGCACTGAGCCGGGTGGACAGCTCCATGCTGGGTGTCCTGCGCAAGGTTGATGCGAGTTTTCGCGTCCGCAATGGTCAGAAGTACACCGCGGTCAACAAGGAAGGCTTTGAAGTTGACATCCTCCGGCGCATGCAAGTGGCAGGCGACCCGCATCCCGTTCGCATGAGCGACGACGAGGACGACTTCTGGGTGGTGCAGGCACCCCGCGCCCAAGCGCTCCTGGATGCCCCGGGATTTTCGGCTGTGATCGTTGCCACCAACGGAGACATGGCCCGCATGAACACGCTTCACCCGATGAACTTCGTGGAGATCAAGAAGTGGATGAGTGACCGGCCCGACCGAGACCCGCTCAAACGACGAAGGGATGCCTTGCAGGCACTGGTCGTCGAGGAGGTCGTCCGGCAGTACCTTCCGAACCTCCGGGCACCTTGAGGCGTGACAATCCTTCCCATGATCGAACTGCCCAAAGACACCCGCCAGCAGGCCGTCGCCTCCATCGAGCGCTACTTCCGTGAGCACATGGACGAGCCGATCGGGAACATCGCCGCGGCGGGCCTGCTCGGGTTCTTCCTCGAGGAGATCGGCCCCTCCATCTACAACCAGGCGGTGGCCGACGTGCAGGAGCGCCTGCAGGCCCGGGTGGCCGAGGTCGACCTCGAGGTACACGAGGACGAGTTCGGCTACTGGCGCAAGTACCAGGCGGGCCAGGCCAGTCGCAAGCGCTGAGGCACTCGCCGACGCTGAGGCCGCAGCCGCCCCTGCTTCAAGTCCACACAGACAGGAGATCGACCATGACCCCCAGGAACACCGTCTGCCTCTGGTTCAACGGCGGCGCCCTCGACGCTGCGACGTTCTATGCGCAGACCTTTCCGGACAGCGCGGTCGGCCGCGTCTTCCACGCACCGGCCGACTACCCTGCGGGCAAGCAGGGCGACGTGCTCACCGTGGAATTCACCGTCCTGGGCATTCCCTGCTTGGGCCTCAATGGCGGCCCGGCCTTTCCGCAAAGCGAGGCCTTCTCCTTCCAGGTGGCGACCGACGACCAGGCCGAGACCGACCGGCTGTGGGACGCCATCGTGGGCAATGGCGGCCAGCCCAGCGCCTGCGGCTGGTGCAAGGACCGCTGGGGCCTGAGCTGGCAGATCACGCCGCGCGTGCTGACCGAGGCGATCGCCGACCCCGACCCGGCGGTGGCCCGTCGCGCCTTCGAGGCGATGATGCAGATGGGGAAGATCGACGTCGCGGCGATCGAGGCAGCGGTGCGCGGTTGATGCAGGCCGCCGCCTTCAGCGGTGGTGGATCTCGATCGTCGAGTGCACGATCTCCTCGTGCACCGACAGCCGCTCGCGCACCGCGTCTGGCGTGAGCGAGCGGTCGCGGGTCACCACCGTCATCGCGCAGGAGTAGACCTGCTTGCCGACCCGCCAGACATGCAGGTCGGTGATGCGGGTGCCGGCCTCGGCTTCCACCGCCTCGCGGATCTCGTCGACCACCGGGTGGTCCATCTCCCGATCGAGCAGCACCTTGCCGGTGTCAATCACCAGGCCCCGCGCCCACAGGGCGACCAGCACCGCACCCACCAGGCCCATGAGCGGGTCCAGCCAGGACCAGCCCCAGATCCAGCCGCCGGCCAGCGCCAGGATGGCCAGCACGGACGTGGCGGCGTCGGCCACCACATGCAGGTAGGCGGATTTCAGGTTGAGGTCGTGGTGATGGCCATGGGCCTCGTGCGCATGGTGATGAGGGTGACCGTGCCCATGGGCGTGGCCATGTGAATGCCCGTGACCGTGGCCATGGTGATGCGCCCGGCCCAGGATCCAGGCGCAGACCCCGTTGACCACCAGTCCCAGGATGGCGATGACGATCGCCTCCCGGTACGCGATCGGCTCGGGCGTGAGCAGGCGCTCCACCGAGCCCACCACCATCATCACCGCCACCCCCAGCAGGAAGATGGCGCTGGCGAAGCCGCCCAGGATCTCGACCTTCCAGGTGCCGAAGGCGAAGCGCGGGTCGCGCGCGTAGGTGCGGGCGGTGGCATAGGCAAAGGCCGACAGGCCGATGGCCACCGCATGCGAGCTCATGTGCCAGCCGTCGGCCAAGAGCGCCATCGAGTTGAACCACCAGCCCGCGGCGATCTCGACGACCATCATCAGCAGGGTGATCCACATCACCGCCCGGGTGCCGCGCTCGGCCGCGTCATTGCCGGCGTCGAACACGTGGTCGTGGATCCATTCAGACAGGTCGTCCTTGTCCATGCCTCACTCCTTGGCCGGGATGGTGCTCAATTCGGCGTTGGCCTCGATCACCACCCGCATCATCCGCATGAACTCCTTGCGGTCGGCGGCGGCCAGGGGCTCGAGCAGCCGATCCTGCGCCCGCAGCATGCGGGGCACGACCGCGGCCAGGGTGCGGGTGCCCTCGGCGGTCGGCGTGAGCAGCTTGGCGCGGCGGTCGGTGGGCGAGACCTGGCGGGCCAGCAGGCCCCGGGCCTCCAGGCGGTCGATCACGCCGGCGATGGTCGAGGTGTCGTAGGCGATGGTGGCCGCCAGGGTCTTCTGGTCGATGCCGGGCTGGTTGCACACCGTCTGCAGCGCCGAGTACTGCACGGGGGTGAGGCCGATCTCGCCCACCTCCTCCACGAACAGGGCTACGGCCAGCTGCTGCACCCGGCGGGCCAGGTGGCCGGGTAGGGTGCGGGGGTCCAGGTTTTTCGACTTGTCTTTCATTCGGGGCTGGTTCGGGGCTCGGGCGGGCGCGGCCGCCTACGGGTTCGTCCGGATTCTATCCCTCTGGCATCAAATGCTCAGCATACGTATAATCATGATGCTGATCAAAGCCGGGTCCCTCCGCCGCCCGGCGCCACTTACGGAGACGACCCCATGCAATTCCACCTGAACGGCTTCCAGAACCGCGACCCCGAGATCCGCGAGGCGTCCCCGCAGGCGCTGCCCCATGGCGACAGCGTGCCGCAGCAGGTGGACGTGCTGGTGGTGGGCGCGGGCCCGGCCGGCCTCACCCTGGCGGCCCAGATGGCGAACTTCCCAGATATCCGCACCTGCCTCGTCGAGCAGAAGGACGGCCCGATCAACCTCGGCCAGGCCGACGGCATCGCCTGCCGCACGATGGAGATGTTCCAGGCCTTCGGCTTCGCGAAGAAGGTGGAGGAGGAGGCCTGCTGGATCAACGAGGTGACCTTCTGGAAGCCCGACGACCGGGACGTCAATCGCATCGTCCGTCACGGCCGGGTGCAGGACACCGAGGACGGCCTGTCCGAGTTTCCGCACGTGGTGCTCAATCAGGCGCGGGTGCATGACCACTACCTGGCCCACATGCGCAACTCCCCGAGTCGCATGGAGCCGTATTACGCGCGCAAGGTGCTGGACGTGACGGTCGACGAAGGCGCCGAGTACCCGGTGACCGTGCGCCTGGAGCGCTGCGACGCGGCCCACGCCGGCCAGGTCGAGACGGTGCGGGCCCGCTACGTCGTGGGTTGCGACGGCGCCCGCAGCGCGGTGCGCAAGTCCATCGGCCTCGAGCTGGTGGGGGGCTCGGCCAACCAGGCCTGGGGCGTGATGGACGTGCTGGCCGTGACCGACTTCCCCGACATCCGCTACAAGGCGGCGGTGCAGTCGCCGCACGGCAGCCTGATGGTCATTCCGCGCGAGGGTGGCTACCTGGTGCGCCTCTACGTCGAGATGGAAAAGCTTGGCGAGGCCGAGCGGGTGGCCGCGCGTGGCATCACCGTCGACAAGCTCATCGCCGCGGCGCAGCGCATCCTGCATCCCTACACCCTGGAGGTGAAGGAGGTGCCCTGGTGGTCGGTGTACGAGATCGGCCAGCGCATCTGCGACAAGTACGACGACGTGCCCGCCGGCCAGGAGGGCAGTCGCCTGCCGCGCGTCTTCATCGCCGGCGACGCCTGCCACACCCACAGCCCCAAGGCGGGCCAGGGCATGAACTTCTCCATGCAGGACGCCTTCAACCTCGGCTGGAAGCTGGCCGCGGTGCTGCGCGGGCAGGCCACGCCGCAGCTGCTGCACACCTACTCGGCGGAGCGCCAGGTGGCCGGCAAGGGCCTGATCGACTTCGACCGCGAGTGGTCCAAGATGATCAGCGACCGGCCCAAGATCGAAGGCGATGCCGGCGGGCCGGGCGTGGACCCCAAGGAGTTCCAGAAGTACTTCGAGCAGCACGGCCGCTTCACCGCCGGCGTGGGCACGCACTACACCCCGTCGATGATCACCGGCGAGGCCACCCACCAGCACCTGGCCACCGGCTTCACCCTCGGCAAGCGCTTTCATTCGGCGCAGGTGCTGCAGATCAACGACGCCAAGCCGGTGCACCTGGGCCACGCGGCCCTGGCCGACGGCCGGTGGCGCCTCTACGCGTTCGCTGGCGCCGGGGACCACCAGGACGACAGCCGCGGCCTGCGCGCGCTGGCCCGCTTCCTGGGCGAGTCCCCCGACTCGCCGGTGCGCCGTTTCACCCCGACGGGCCAGGACCTGGATGCGGTGTTCGACCTGCGCGGCGTCTTCCAGCAGCCGCACACGGAGCTGGCCATCGAGGCCATGCCTGCCATGCTGCGTCCGCCCAAGGGGCGCCTGGGCCTGTATGACTACGAGAAGGTGTACAGCGCGGTGGTGCGCCACCAGCCGGACATCTATGACCTGCGCGGCATCGACCGCGCGCAGGGCGCGCTGGTGGTGGTGCGGCCGGACCAGTACGTGGCCCATGTGCTGCCGCTGGACGCGCACGAGGCGCTGGCGGCGTTCTTCGCCGGCTTCATGCAGGCGCGCTGAGGCGCCTTCTGCCACCGGCCGGTGGCCGGCGGGCGAATCAGCCGCCGATTCGCTCGCCGCTGTCCCGGACCACCTCGCCGTCTTCCTTCACGAAGTCGGGCAGCTTGGCGGTGGGCAGGATGGCCAGCACTTCCTCGCTGGGCCGGCACAGGCGCGTGCCCAGGGGCGTGCGCACGATGGGCCGGTTCATCAGGATCGGGTGTTGGCCAATAAAGTCCAGCAACTGCTCGTCGGTCCACTTCGCATCCTGCAGGCCCAGTTCGGCGTAGGGCGTGCCCTTCTCGCGCAGGATGGCGCGGACCGGCACCCCCATCTCGGCCAGCAGCGCCTGCAGTTCTGGCTTGGTGGGCGGGGTCTTGAGGTACTCGACGACCACGGGCTCGAGGCCGGCATGACGCAGCAGGGCCAGGGTGTTGCGGCTGGTGCCGCAGGCGGGGTTGTGGAAGATGGTGACGGTCATGGGGCGTGCGGGGCTCAAGCCGCAGCCGGAGCGTGGAAGGTGCGGATCCGGGGAGCGATCTTGGCCTGCAGCGTGCGCGAAGCCACGCGCATGTCGTATTCAGTCTGCAGGTTGAGCCAGAAGCGGGGATCCATGTTGAAGAAAAGCCCCAGGCGCAGGGCCGTGTCGGCCGTGACCGGGCGCTGCCCGTTCACCAGGTCGCTGATGCGGCTGGGGGATACGTCGATATCGGCCGCAAGCTGGCGGGCCGAGATGCCCATGGGCTTCATGAAGTCCTCCAGCAGGACCTCACCGGGATGGATTTCGTCGAGCAATTTCGCCACTTTCAACTCCTAGTGGTAGTCCACGATTTCAACGTCATGGGCCCCTTCGTCACGCCAGACGAAGCACACCCGCCATTGGTCGTTGACGCGGATGCTGTGTTGTCCCTTGCGGTCGCCCTTGAGCGCTTCCAGCTGGTTGCCTGGAGGAATCCGCAGGCTGGCCAGTTCCGTGGCGGCATGCAGCTGCAACAGCTTTCGCCGGGCTACGCGTTCAACGTTCGCGAACCGGCGCACCGCCTGGCTGCGAAAGAGTGCGCCGGTGTCGGCACACTTGAACGAGTGGATCATGGCTGATTGTGTTCCGTGACGCGGAATCCGTCAAGCGGGCCGGGCTTCTCGCGACCGGTCAGAGCCAACCCGCCTTGCGGAACCGCCACCACATCACCCCGCAGGCGCCGAAGATCGCTGCCAGGGCCGCCGGGTAGCCCCAGGGCTGCTCCAGCTCGGGCATGTACTTGAAGTTCATGCCCCACACGCCGACCATGAAGGTGGCCAGGGCGAAGACGCCGGCCCAGGCCGCCAGTTGCTTGGTGGTCTGCGACTCCTCGATGGTGCTCACCGCCAGGTTCACCTGGATGGCGGTGTTGATCGTTTCGCGCAGGGTCTCCAGGGCGCCCTGGATGCGGGTGAGGTGGTCCACCACGTCGCGGAAGTAGTCCTGGGTGTGGGCGAAGACCGGCGGCACCCGGCCGCCGGTGAGCTGGTCCATCGCTTCCAGGAGCGGCAGCACCGCATGCCGCACCAGGGTCACCCGCTGCTTGAGCTCATACAGGCGCTTGACGTTCTCGCGTGCCTGGATGCCCGGCTCGAAGATCAGGTCCTCGATGGCGTCGAGCTCGTCTTCCAGGGCGTCGACCAGCGGGAAATAGCGGTCCACCACCGAGTCGACGATGGCATAGAGCACGAAGGCCGGCCCCAGCTGCAGCAGCTCGGGCTCACGCTCGCAGCGGGCCCGCACCCCCAGCAGCTGGTGGCGGCTGCGGTTGCGGACCGAGAGCACGTAGTTGGGGCCGACGAACACGTTCACCTCGCCCACCAGGGGCTCGTCGGTGGGCGAGAGTTCGACCGTGTGCACCACGGTGAACAGGGTGTCGTCGGCGTACTCCTCGGTCTTGGGCCGCTGGTGCCCGTGCAGCGCGTCTTCCACTGCCAGTTCGTGCAGGCCGAACTGCTGCTGCATCTGCGCCATTTCCTCGGGCGTCGCGTCACGCAGCGCCACCCACACGAAGCAGTCGGGCCGCGCCAGGTAGCGGGCGATGTCGGCCACCGGGACGTCGTCGAGGCGGCGGCCCTTCTCGTAGGCAACGCAGTTGATCAACATGGCAGGGGCCTCCGGTTCCTGGACGGGTTCCGGCGCATCTTAATGGCGCGAGGATCCGCGGCCCGGAGGCCGCCCGCCTCAGGCCGGCACGGTGTCGCTGGCCGGGTTCTCGGGCAGCGACACTTCCAGCATCTCCAGGTCGGCGCTGGCCGAGAGCGCGTAGGGCAGGCCCTCGGGCAGGGTCACGCTGTCGTCGGCCGCCAGGTCGTGGGCCTGGCCGCCGACATTGATCGTGAGGCGGCCCCGCAGCACGAAGTAGAAGACGAGCTCGGAGCCGCGCTGCGTCTGCCGCCAGGCCGGCGCGGCGCCGGTGGCGCGCACCACCCGGGCGCCGGCCAGGCCGAAGGTGGCCGCGCCGATGCCGGTGTCGCGCACCTCGAAACCGGGCACGCGCCAGGGCGCCCAGGCAGCGTGCTTGACCTCGCTGAAGACGAAGCGCTGGCCATGGAAGTCATGGTCTGGCGGCAGCGGCGCGCTGGGCAGGGGCAGGTCATGGTCGGCGATGGTGATGTGCTGCGCCGGGCTGGCCAGCTCCACCACCTCGCAGCCCGCGGAGCTTTCCAGCACCCGGTGGCGGATCTCCGGCGGCTGCAGCACGCAGTCGCCCGCGTGCATCACCAGCGGCTCGCCCTGGCCCTCGTAGGCCACGCGCACCCAGCCCTTGCGGCAGAAGATCATCTGGAAGCGGACCTTGTGATAGTGCACATAGTCCGGCACCGGCCCGCCTTCGAGAATGCGAATGTGCGAGGCGATGAAGGCCCCGCCGTGCCGATCGGGCAGCAGGTCGCGATAGCGCAGGCCGGCGCGGCCCACCGTCCAGCCTTCGCCACCTTCCGCGTCCATGCGGCTGAACACCAGGGCCTGGCGCGTGGGCGGCAGCACCATCGGCGGCACTGCGTGCACGAAGCGCAGCTTCACGCCGTTGGGCGCCACCAGCTCGCGCTGGCCGCCGGCCACCGCGTCGGGGACGTCGCACAGCAGGCGGATCACCTCGGGCTGCGGGCCCTGGCCCACGAACAGCGCCAGGGTCAGGCCATGGCCAGAGAGGATGGCCTGATTGGGCGCGTCCGCCGGGAAGATGGCGTCGATGCGCCAGCCGAGACGGCCGACGAAGAAGTCCAGCATCGGCTGCAGGGACTCGCAGGGCAGCGGCAGGTGGCTGCCCCGCAGGCCGGAGAGGTCCAGCGAGGCAGGGGAGGGGGTGGTCATGCGCGAACCGGGGGTCAGGCGGCCGGATTGAGCTTGAGGCGGCGTGCCACGTTGCGGTACTTGGTCAGCTCGCCGTTCATCACCGTGTTCATGGCCTGCGGGCCGGTGACGGGGATCTCCAGGAACATGCCGGCCATCTTCTCCTTGACCTCGGGCAGGGCCAGGATCTCGGCCAGTTCCTTGGCCAGGCGGCCGAGGATGGGGGCAGGGGTCCCCGCAGGGGCGGCCATGCCGTAGCAGGCTTCGATGGAGGCCACGCCCAGGCCCAGCTCGCCCAGGCCGGGCACCTGGGGCAGAAAGTTGCTGCGCTTTTCGCTGTTGACGGCCAGCACGCGCATCTTCTCGGCCTTGATGTGGGGGGCCGAGGGCGTGTAGGCCTCGAAGCCCAGTTCCACCTCACCGCGCAACAGGGCCAGCTGGGCTTCGGAAGCGCCCTTGTAGGGAATGGCTTCCATCTCGATGCCGGCGGCGGCGCTGAGCATCTCGCCCGCCAGGTGCGGGGCCGAGCCCGGGCCATAGGTGGAATAGCGCAGCTTGCCGGGACTGGCCTTGGCGGCGGCGAACAGGTCGGCGAGCTTGCGGAAGGGGGTGGTGGTGGGGGTGACCAGCACGATGGGCGTGGTCGAGACCATGGAGATGTAGGCCAGGTCCTTGTTCACGTCGAAGGGCAGGTTCGGGGTCATGGCGGGCAGGACCGCGTAGCTCCCCACGCCGGCCATGAGCAGGGTGTAGCCGTCGGCCGGCGCCTTGGTGACGGCCTCGACGCCGATCACGGTGGCCGCACCCGGCTTGTTCTCCACGATCACCGGCTGCCCCAGGCGCTTGGTCAGGTGCTCGGCGAGCAGGCGGGCCGACAGGTCGGTCGCGCCGCCGGGCGGGAAGGGCACAACCATGCGCAGGCCCTTGTTCGGCCAGGCGGCCTGGGCGGCGGCGCTGGCGGGCCACAGCAGGGGCGTCGCGGCGGCCGCGGCCAGGGAGATCAGGGTCTTGCGTCGGGTGGTCTGGAACTTCATGGGGCTCGCTCGTGGGTGGGGAATGGAAAGAAGGGACAGGAGGACTTGGCGCGGGATTCAGGCAGTGGCCATTGCCGGGGTGGCCTGGCGGGCGGCGGGCCAGGGCGCGGGACGCGCGCCACCGGTCTCGCCCAGGTCCCACAGGAGGCCGGTCATGAGCAGCAGGCCCTCGCGCATCACCGGCGCGAGCAGGTGCTCGTTGGGCGCGTGCTGCGAGCAGGCGGGGTAGGAGTGCGGCACCCACACGGTGGGCAGGCCCAGCAGGTCGGCGAAGACGTCATTGGGCAGCGAGCCGGCCAGGTTGGGCAACAGGGTCGGCTTCTTGCCGGTGCTGGCCTCGATGGAGTCCAGCGTCCAGCGCACCCAGGGGCTGTCCAGGTCCAGGCGGGTGGCTGGCGTGGCCGCCACCACCTCGACCTCGACCTGCTCGAAACCGTGCTGGTCCAGGTGGGCGCGCACGATCTCGGCCAGGCGGGTCCAGTCGGTACCGGGCACGAAGCGCAGCTGGCAATGGGCCACCGCGCGCGGCGGAATCGCGCCGATCGGACGCTCCGGGTTGCCCGCGCCCATGGCCAGTACCTCGATGGTGTTCCAGCCAATGAGGCGCTCGGCCGGGGTGAGGCCGGGCTCGCCCCAGCCTTCGTCGAGCGCCGGGTCGTTCGCGTCGCCGCCGATCTCCACGTCGGCCAGGGCCTCGCGCAGCTTCGGTAACAGGGGCGGCGGCATCAGGCCGGCCACCTTCATGCGGCCCTGCGCGTCGACCAGGGAGGCCACCGCGTGGCTCACGATGGTGGCCGGATTGGCGAGCACTCCGCCCCAGTTGCCGGAGTGGAAGGCGCGGTCGCGGCTCTTGAGGGAAAGGGTGAAGTTGGCGATGCCGCGCGAGCCGAGGAACACGGTGGGCTTTTGCGCATGCACACGGGGGCCGTCGGAGGCGACGAACAGGTCGGCCGAGAGGCGGTCCTTCTGCTGCTCGCAGAACTCGCGCAGGCCGGGGCTGCCGGTCTCCTCGCCCATTTCCAGAATGAGCTTGAGGTTGAAGCCCAGGCGGCCGGCACGGGCCTGCAGCACCTGCGAGAGTGCGGCGAGGTTCACCGTGTGCTGGCCCTTGTTGTCGGCGGTGCCTCGCCCGTACCAGCGATCGCCTTCGACGGTGAGCGTCCAGGGCGAGAGGCCGGCGCGCCACTGCGCGTCCTGGCCGCTGATCACGTCGCCGTGGCCGTAGGAGAGGAGGGTGGGAGCGTCGGCCGACTCGATGCGTTCGGCCAGCAGGATCGGGGCATTGCCCGGCAGCGGGTTGGGAAAGATCTCGCAGGAAAAGCCCAGCGCGGTGAGCGCCGGCACCATCTCGCCCTCGAGGTAGTCGAGCAGGGCGTCATTGGGCTGGCCGGTGTCGCTGGCGCTGGGGATGGCGACGCGGCGCTTCATCAGCGCCAGGTACTCGCCCTGGTCGAACCAGCGGGCGGCAGATTGGAGGGCCTGGGGACGGGTCATCCCCTCGGACTCTAGGCAATGCCCGAGCCCTTGGGAATTGGAGATTTGGCAAGCATGCCTTGCCGCGGTGGCAAGGCGGACGGCCCTCAGCGCCCGGGGCGGCCCGGCCGGGGCAGGTGGCCCTTGAGGAAAACCAGGAAACGTTGCGCCGCCTGCGGCAGGGTGCGGCCGGCCAGGGTCTGCAGCTCGATGTCGCGCAGGTCCATGCCGCGGTCACGGACCGGCACCACCGTCACCGTGCCCCGGGCCACCAGCTCGCGCACCGACACCTCGCCGGTCAGCGAGACGCCCCCGCCGCCCTGCACGAAGCCATGCAGCACCGCCATCGAGTTGGAACTGAGCACCGGCTCCAGCACCAGCTGCTGCCGGTTGCAGGCTGCGTCGATCATCTGCCGCAGGGTGGTGTCGGCCGGGGGCAGGGCCAGGGGGTAGCCGGCCAGGCGCGCCAGGGTGAGGGCGCGGGCGCGGGCCAGGGGGTGGTCGGGCCGCATCAGGGCCAGCACCGGCGCGCTCTGGCGGTACTCCACCCGGATGTCGCGCGCGGCGGCGCGGGCGAAGGTGAGGCCGACGTCGGCCTCGCCCTCGCGCAGGCGCTCTGGTACCTCCTGCTGCGTGACCACAGTGACGTCGAAACGCACATGCTCGTGCTGCTCGCGAAAGGCCACGATCAGCGGCGGCAGGAACTGGTAGGCGAAGCCCTCGGTGGTCACCACCCGGACCTTGCCGGCGCGCAGGCCCTGCAGCGCCTGGATCTCCTGCACCGTGCGCTCGGCGTCGAGGCTGGCGTTGCGGGCATGGGCCGCGAGCAGCTCCCCGGCCGCGGTGGGCACCATGCCCCGGGGCTGGCGCTCGAACAGGGGCACGCCCAGCGTCTCCTCGAGGCCGGCGATCTGGCGGCTGATGGCCGACCCGGCCACATGCAGCCGCTGCGAGGCCAGGGCCAGCGAGCCGCAGCGCGCCACCTCCAGGAAGTAGCGCAGGGCGGTGGCTTGCAGGGGCAGGTGCAGGGCGGGCATGGGGCTCCTGGGGTCCCCATGGGGACGTTCCGGGGGGAGGGCGAGGCTTGCCGAGGCGGCAAGCGAAAGCTCGGGTTGCGCACATTGTGGCATTGCGCCCGGCGGTCCCCCGGCTTGCCGAATCGGCAACCGTCCCCTGCCAAACTGGTGATTGTGGGCCGCGCAGCCAGGGGCTTAAGCTCGGGCATGGCTTTTCCCCGACGCTTCGCCTCCCCAGCCGACATCGACGCTCAGTACAACCCCTCGATCGGCCTGGCCGACCCTGGCGAGCCGCTGCGCCACTACCAGGCCCGCGCTGGCCAGGCCCGTGCCACGCTGGCCTCGCAGGGGGCCCGGCTTGATGTTCCCTATGGCCCCACGCGGGCCGAGACCCTGGACATCTTCCCCGCCTCCCCGGACTCGCCCTTGCGGACGGCGGCAGGCGCGCCGGTCTTCGTCTTCCTCCATGGCGGCTACTGGCGGGCGCTGTCCTCCAAGGACTTCAGCGGCGTCGCCCTGGGCCTGCAGGCGCGCGGCATCACCACGGTGGTGGTGGACTATGCGCTGTGCCCCAAGGTGACCCTTGATGAAATCGTGCGCCAGGCCCGCGCCGCGGTGGCCTGGGTGCTGCGGCACATCGGCGAGCACGGCGGCGACCCGGGCCGGGTCGCGGTGGGCGGCCACTCCGCCGGCGGGCACCTGGCCGCCATGTGCCTGCAGACCGACTGGGCCGGCGACTACGGCCTGCCCGCCGACCCGCTGCGCGCCGCGGTCCTGGTGAGCGGCCTCTATGACCTCGAGCCCCTGCGCTGGAGTTACCTGCAGCCGCTCCTGCAATTCAATGCCGACACGGTGCAGCGGCAGTCGCCCCTCCTGGGCCTCCCGCTAGCCCCGGTCTGCACCGCGCGCACCTGGGTCACCTGGGGCGGCGCCGAGACCGCCGAGTTCGAGCGCCAGGCGCGCGAGTACGCCGAGGCGGCCGGCGCGCGCGGCCAGCCCTGCGAACTCTCGCCCCAGCCGGGCGCTCACCATTTCAGCGCCATCCACGGCTTCGAGGACCCGGCCAGCCCCCTGTGCGACTGGCTCGCCCGGCGCCTCGCCCCTTCTTCCACCGGAACTTCCGCATGACCGCCCCCTCCGCCACTTTCGCCACTTCCGCCTTCGCCGCCGTCCCCGTCTACGGCGGCGACCCCATCCTCTCCCTCATGGAGACCTTCATGGCCGACACCCGGCCGCAGAAGGTGAGCCTGAGCATCGGCCTGTACCTGGACGAACAAGGCAAGGTGCCGGTGATGAAGGCGGTGCGCCAGGCCGCCGCCGACCTCGGCGGCCAGATGGCCCCGAGCACCTACCTGCCGATGGAGGGCCTGGCCGCCTACCGCGAGGCGGTGGGCCGGCTGGTGCTCGGTGAGGACAGCGCCGCGCTTGCCCAGCGCCGCGTCGCCACCATCCAGACCCTGGGCGGCTCGGGCGCGCTCAAGGTCGGCGCCGACTTCCTGCGCCGGCACCTCGACCTGCGCGAGATCTGGGTCAGCGACCCGACCTGGGACAACCACGCGGCGCTCTTCGAAGGCGCGGGCCTGGCGGTGCGCACCTACCCCTATTACGACCCCACGACCTGCGGCCTGCGCTTCGAGGCCATGCTGCAGGCCTTCGAGGCCATGCCCGCCGGCAGCCTGGTGCTGCTGCACGCCAGCTGCCACAACCCCACCGGCGTGGACCTCACCCGCGCGCAGTGGCAGGCGCTGATCCCGGTGATCGCCCGCCGCGGCCTGATGCCCTTCGTCGACATGGCCTACCAGGGCTTCGGCGACGGCATCGCCGAGGACGCCTGGAGCGTGCGCGCCCTGGCCGAGGCCGGCGTGGAGATGCTGGTGGCCAACTCCTTCTCCAAGAACTTCTCCCTGTACGGCGAGCGGGTCGGCGGCCTCTCGGTGGTCTGCGCCAGCGAGGACGCCTCCGCCCGGGTGCTGGGCCAGCTCAAGGCCACGGTGCGCCGCATCTACTCCTCGCCCGCGGCGCATGGCGCGCAGCTGGTGGCCAAGGTGCTGGGCTCGGCCCAGGGCCGCGCCGACTGGGAAGCTGAGCTCGCGGGCATGCGCGATCGCATGCGCCGCATGCGCGAGCTGCTGCACGCCGATCTGTCCCACCGCTTCGGCCGCGAGCGTGACTTCGGCTTCCTGGTGCGCCAGCGCGGCATGTTCAGCTACACCGGCCTCAGCCCCGCGCAGGTCGACCAGCTGCGCGACCAGCACGGCGTCTACCTGGTGGGCTCGGGCCGCCTGTGCGTGACTGGCCTCACCCCGGCCAACGTGGGCCATGTGGCCTCGGCCATCGCCTCGCTGTTCCAGTGAGCGCGCCGTGACCGCCTGCCCCTTCAACGCCAAGCCCGAGTCCATCGTCAGCGAGGAGGGCGCCCAGCTCGATTTCAGCCGGGACATGAGCTACGGCGACTACCTGCACCTGGACGCCATCCTGGGCGCCCAGCACCCGCTCTCGCCGGCGCACGACGAGATGCTGTTCATCGTGCAGCACCAGACCAGCGAGCTGTGGATGAAGCTGATGCTGCACGAACTGAATGCGGCCATTGCCTGTGTCGCGCGCGACGAGCTGTCCCACGCGTTCAAGATGCTGGCCCGCGTGAGCCGGATCATGGAGCAGCTGGTGCACGCCTGGGACGTGCTGGCCACCATGACCCCGCCCGAGTACAGCGCGGTGCGCCCCTACCTGGGTCGCTCCAGCGGCTTCCAGAGCCACCAGTACCGCTGCATCGAATTCGCCATGGGCAACAAGAACGGCGCGATGCTGCAGCCCCACGCCCACCGGCCCGACCTGCTGGCGCAGGTGCAGGCGGCCTACGAGGCGCCCTCGCTCTATGACGAGGCCCTGCGCCTGCTGGCGCGCCGCGGAATCGCGGTGCCGGCCGACCGCACCGAGCGTGACTGGACCCAGCCCTACGAGGCGAGCGACGGCGTGCAGCAGGCCTGGCTCACCGTCTACCGCGACACCGAGCGCCACTGGGACCTGTACCAGCTGGCCGAGGAACTCGCCGACCTGGAGGATGCCTTCCGCCTCTGGCGCTTCCGCCACCTCACCACCGTGCAGCGGGTCATCGGCTTCAAGCGCGGCACCGGCGGCACCGGCGGCGTGAGCTACCTGCGCAAGATGCTGGACGTGGAGCTGTTCCCCGAGGTCTGGGCGCTGCGCACCGAACTCTGAGCCGACGAGAAGGACGAACGATGAAGCAAGTGGTCGATTGCGGACTGCCCCCGCTGGCGCAGCCCTTTTCCTGGGCGGTCAAGGGCCAGGGGCAAATGCTGTTCACCGCCCATGGCCCGGTGCTGCCGGACGGCCGCATCGACACCGGCCCGATCGAGGACCAGGCGCGCCTGACCTTCGCCAACCTGCGCCGCGCGGTCGAGGCCGCCGGCGGCACGATGGCCGACGTGACCCAGGTCCTGATCTACATGACCGACGTGGGCGACATGAAGGCGATCGACGCCGTCTACCGCGAGTTCTTCGAGGCGCCTTATCCGAACCGCTCGAGCGCCGCGGTCGCGGCCCTGGTGGTGCCGGGCATGAAGCTGGAGATCGTGGCCTACGCGATGGTGTAAGTTCGCTCCTCCAACCGAGGAACTGCCATGCCGAGTCCCATCCTCGAGGCGCTGCCCCTGGGCTTTCCCTGGGTCACCTTCGACCCCTTCCTGTTCTGCGTCCACCACGACGACCCGTACCCGAAGGCCAACGGCCGCTTCGGTCCGGCCGCCTCGCTCTCGGGCCATGCCATCGGCCAGGATTTCCAGAATGCCGACGGTTGGCGGATGTACCACGGTGAGCAGGTGCCGGGCTTTCCGGGCCACCCCCACCGCGGCTTCGAGACGGTGACCGTGGTGCGCCGCGGCCTGGTGGACCATTCGGACTCGCTGGGCGCGGCGGCGCGCTACGGCGGCGGCGACACCCAGTGGCTCACCGCCGGCGCCGGCGTGGTGCATTCCGAAATGTTCCCGCTGCTGGACACCGAACGCCCCAACCCGATGGAGCTGTTCCAGATCTGGCTGAACCTGCCCGCGAAGTCCAAGTTCGCCAAGCCGCATTTCACCATGTTCTGGGGCGAGGACATTCCGCGCCTGCGCTTCCGTTCCGAAGGTGGCCCGCAGACTGAGCTGCTGTGCGTGGCGGGCGCGGTGCCCGGCCACCCCGAGGCAAGACCCCTGGCGCCGCCACCCGACTCCTGGGCCAGCCGGCCGGAGGCCGACGTCGCCATCTGGACCCTGCGCCTGGACCCGGGCGCGCAATGGACCTTGCCGCCCGCCACCGGCGCAGCCAGCGGGACGCGACGCTGCCTGTACTTCTTCGCCGGCGGCCCGGTGCGCATCGCCGGCCAGCAGCCCTCGGGCCACATGGCCCTGGTGCTCGACGCGGGCGCCGCGGTCGACCTGGTCAACGACGGCGACACGCCAGCGGAATTCCTGCTGCTGCAGGGCCGCCCCATCGGCGAGCCGGTGGTGCAGTACGGCCCCTTCGTGATGAACACCGAGGCCGAGGTGCGCCAGGCCTTCGCCGACTACCGCCGCACCCAGTTCGGCGGCTGGCCCTGGCCCGCGATGGACCCGGTGCACGGCGCCGATCCCGGCCGCTTCGCGCGCCATGCCGACGGCCACGAGGAACGGCGCGGCCCGGCCGCAACGCCTGCCGCCGCCGACACCGGTTCGCGCACCTGACCGACACACCTCGTGCCGGGGCGCTGCGGCAATCGCGCCAGCCCCCGGCCGCCTGGGCGCGCCATCGGGGCGGCGCCGGGCCGGGCGGCCAGCAGGGTCCGTCCCTGGGGAGGTGCCGTGTTCCTACCGCTTTCCATTCACCGGATCCGCGGCGCTCGCGCCGCCGCCTGCGTGCTCGCGCTGGCCGCCGCCGCGCCCCTGCCGGCCTGGGCCCTTCAGGCCGGTGACGACATCGTGAGCGTCGGCGTGGCCGCCATCCACCCCGACGCCAGCCTGGGCACGCTGACCTCCACCGGCCCGCTGGCGACGGCCTTCAACGCCGCCACCGCCGGCGCCAGCGCCGACGTGAGCCGTGAGGCCACCGTCTCGGTGAGCTGGCTCCACCTGTTCACCGACCGCCTCGGGGTGGAGTTCACCCTGGGCGTGCCGCCGAAACATGAAGTGGACCTGCGCACCCCGTCCCCTTTCGCCGCCGCGCCCAACCACCCGCGCGCGGCCACCCTGCGCACCTGGACACCGGCGGCGGTGGGCAAGTGGTTCTTCGGCGACGTCGGCCAGCGCATGCGGCCCTACCTGGGCCTGGGCGTGTCACACGTGAGCTTCCACGAGGTGGACATCAACCGCGGGGACCCCACGGTGGTCCAGCTGGCGGGCGAGGACGCCAGTGCCCGCAGCAAGTGGACGCCGGTCTACAACGCGGGCCTGCTGTGGGAGTTCGACCCGCGCTGGAGCCTGAGCGGCTCGGTGGCCTACCTGCCGATCCGCACGGAGGTCGAGTTCGTCGGCGCCAGCGGCACCCGTACCCGGGGCGATCTCAAACTGAATACCACCGACTGGGTGCTGCGCCTGGGGTACCGCTTCTGAATCAAGGTTTCCGCGCGGAAGCCGGGGCGGAGGCCGCTGGCGCAGTCGCCGCAGTCACCGCAGTCGCCGTGCCTGTGGCCTCGGCGTCGATCGCCTTCTGCACCGCCTGGTAGAAGGCGTCGCGCGCGGCCATCGCCTCCGGGTCGCTGGCGGCCTTGGCCCAGTTGCCGTTGGAGGCGATCACCAGCTGGCGCTGGGGGTCGATGAACAGGCCCTGGCCGAAGATGCCGCGCGCTGCGTAGCTGGCGTCGGGGTAGATCCACCACATGTAGCCGTAGCCCTGGCCGGGGCGGTGGGTGGGCACCTGCTGGCGGGTGGCTTCCTGCAGCCAGCCCTCGGGCGTGAGGGACTGGCCCTTGACCTGCGCGCCCTCGAGCATGAACTGCCCGATGCGGGCGTAGTCGCGGGTGGAGGCCTGGATGCAGCAGCCGCCGATCTCCTGGCCGGTCTTGTTCAGGATCCAGGTGGCCTGCTGCTCCATGCCCGCCGGCACCCAGATCTTTTCCGAGAGGTAGGTCGCCAGCGGCTTGCCGGTGGCGGTGGCCACCAGCAGGCCGACCAGGTTGGTCTCGCCGGTGCTGTAGTGGAAGCGGCTGCCCGCCGGCGCCTCGCGCGGGAGCTGGCGCAGGTAGCTCACCAGGGCGTCGACGCCGGGCTCGGGCTGGTGGTTGTTGAAGCGGGCCACGTCGGACTTCGGGTCGCCGTAGTCCTCGTTCCAGCGCACGCCCGAGGTCATGGTGACCAGCTGGCGGATGCTCACCTCGTCATAGGCCGAGCCCTTCATCTGCGGCAGGTAGTCGCTCACCTTGTCGTCCATGCTGCGGATGAAGCCGTCCTTCACCGCCGCGCCCACCAGCAGCGAGGTCACGGACTTGGCGACCGAGAAACTGGTCCAGCGGCCCTGCGCGTCGAAGTTCAGGCCGTAGCGCTCCAGGCGCACCTGGCCCTTGTGCAGGATCACGATTCCGGCGCTGCGCTGGCTGGCGAGGTAGGCGTCGAGGTCCAGGGACAGGGTGAGCGGCTGGCCGGCGGGCAGGGGGCGCACGGGGCCGCCGGCGGGCACTACACGCGCCTTGGCCAGCAGCGGAATGCGGTCCAGCGCGCGGAAGGCCGCGTCACGCTGGGGCACGCTCCAGAACAGCAGGTCGCGGTTGGTGGGCACGGTGGCCAGCAGGCCGCGCGTCTCCTTGTCGAGGCTGAACCAGCCGGCGGTGCCGGCGACCAGGACGGCGGCCAGCAGGCCCAGGCCGATGCGCTTGAAGTTCATGGGTCTCCTTGGTTTTCGTGTATGTCGAACCCGGTCACAGGTGCATGACAGGGCGGCGGCAGGCGACTGCCTAGCATCCGACCGCTGTCTTCCCGTGTCCCGAATCGTTTGCCATTTTCCTCATCATCATGCAACAGACCTATCCCCTCTTCGTTTCAAACGCCGCCCGCATCTCATCCCAGCTCGGGGACATGTGCCGGCCCCTCGAGGGCCAGCTCCTCGACGCCAGGACCGCCCGTGCGGCGCTGGACCAGGAGGTGCGCGCCCATTCCCCCCGCGGTCCCCTGTTCGTCAAGTCCAGGCAGGCCCGCTGGTTTCCCGATGCCGCGAGCCGCGTCCGGCACCGGGAAGCCGCCTGGGACGTCGCACGCGCCGCGCTCAAGACCGACATCGGCAGGGCCTTCTGCGCCGAAGCGCCCCGGATGGTCGATGACGCCTGGTCCGCGAGCGGCATGCCGCGGCGGGGACAGCCGATCACCCTGCGCCAGGTGGTCCGGCTGGCCCGTCTCATCGACTACCTCTTTGCCTTCCAGGAGCCTCGGGTGTGTGACGGCACCCAGGCCAGGTACCAGGAGGCCTGCCAGAAGCTGCGGGTGGCACTGGCCTGCTACCCGCGTTCCGCGACCGCCGAGTTGCCCGCCGATTCGGACGCCGCGAGCAAGCGGGGCGAGGCGCTGTCGACCCTGCTCACCGTGGCCTGGAGAGAGCTCCAGCGGCATCCCGACATCGGGGGGAAGACCGCCATCGACCAGGCCTTGCTGCAATTCAGTCCCACCCGCCAGGCGCCTGCCGTCCCCGGCGATCCGACCGAGCAGGACTTCCGCACGCCCGAGCGAACCGACCACAAATACGGCTGACCGGCCCTCCTGGCGGCCGCGTTAGCATGCGGCCATGCTGTCCCACCCCCGGCCCGACCATGCCCACCTGCGCGCGCGGCGGGCCCATATCGACACCTACCAGGCCCCCGTCGTCTACCTGCGCAAGGACTGCGAGGTCTGCCGCGCCGAAGGCTTCGAGGCCCAGTCCCCCATCGAGCTCTCGCATGGCGGCCGCCACATCGTCGCCACCGTGCACCAGGTCGACGCCGCCTGGCTGGCGCCCGGCGAGGCGGGCCTGTCCGAGGCAGCCTGGGCGCAGCTGGGCGCGGCCGAGGGCGCGCTGCTGGACGTGCGCCATGCGCCGGTGCTCGAGTCCATGCGCCACATCCGCGGCAAGATCTTCAACGTGCCGCTGGACGACGCCAAGCTGCGCCTGATCATGCAGGACGTGGTCGACCACCGCCTGTCCGACCTCCAGCTGGCGGCCTTCCTCACCACCTGCGCGGGCGACCGCATGAGCCTGGCCGAGACCATCGCGCTCACCCGGGCCATGGTCGACGTGGGCCAGCGCCTGCAGTGGACCCACTCGCCGGTGGTGGACAAGCACTGCGTGGGCGGATTGCCGGGCAACCGGACCACCCTGGTCGTGGTGCCCATCGTCGCCGCCTGCGGGCTCACCATCCCCAAGACCTCCTCGCGCGCCATCACCTCGCCGGCCGGCTCGGCCGACACCATGGAGACGCTGGCGCCGGTCAACCTCGGCCTCGAGGCCATGCGGCGGGTGGTCGAGCGCGAGGGCGGCTGCATCGTCTGGGGCGGGTCGGCCCAGCTCAGTCCCGCCGACGACATCCTGATCCGCGTCGAGCGTCCGCTGGACATCGACGGCACCGCGCAGCTCGTGGCGTCGGTGCTGTCGAAGAAGGCGGCGGTCGGCTCGCAGCAGGTGCTGATCGACATCCCGGTGGGACCGACCGCCAAGGTGCGCAGCGCCGCCGCGGCCAGCGCCCTGGGCGAGACCCTGCGGCAGGTGGGCGAGGCGATCGGCCTTTCGCTGCGGGTGGTGCAGACCGACGGCCACCAGCCGGTGGGCCACGGCATCGGCCCGGCCCTGGAGGCCTTCGACGTGCTGGCGGTGCTGCAGGGCCGGCCGGAGGCCCCGGCGGACCTGCGCCAGCGCTCCCTGCGCCTGGCCGGCGAACTGCTCGAGATGGGCGGCAAGGCGGCGCCGGGGCAGGGTGCGGCCCTGGCCGAGGCCACGCTGGCCTCGGGCGCGGCCTGGAGCAAGTTCCAGGCGATCTGCGACGCCCAGGGCGGCCTGCGCGCGCCGCCACGCGCGCCCTGCCAGCGGGTGGTGGTGGCGCCTGAGGCGGGCTGGGTCGCCTTCATCGACAACCGGCGCCTGGCCACCGCGGCCAAGCTGGCCGGCGCGCCGCAGGCGCCGGCGGCGGGTCTCGTGCTGCATGCCCGCCTGGGCGAGCGGGTGCAGAAGGGCCAGCCCCTGTTCACCCTGCACGCGCAGACGCCGGGCGAGCTCGATTACGCCACGGTCTACGTGGCCGACCATCCGGGCCTGGTGGCGGTGGGGGACTACCAGTGAGCGTCCCGGGCGCCGCGTTTCGAGGGCACGCCGTGCCGAACCTGGAGGGTGTTTCATGAACGCAAGCTCCCATCGCCTCGTCGTCGCCCTGCCCGGGGCCGAGGCCTTCGCCCGCCTGCTTGCGCCGCAGCTGGGGGCCGGTCTCGTGGACCTCTCGTACCGGCGCTTTCCCGACGGCGAGTCCTACCTGCGGCTTTTGGGCGATGTGCGGGACGCCGAGCTGGTGCTGGTGGCCAGCCTGCGCGACCCCGACCCGCAGGCGTTGTCCCTGTGGTTCCTGGCCGACGCCGCCCGCGACCTGGGCGCGCAGCGGGTGGGCCTGGTCGTACCCTACCTGCCCTACATGCGCCAGGACATCCGCTTCCAGGACGGCGAGGCGGTCACCAACGGCAGCTTCGCGCGCTTCATTTCGCAGGCCTTCGACTGGCTGGTGACGGTGGACCCGCACCTGCACCGCATTCCCTCGCTGGACCGGATCTACCGCATCCCCGCCACTGCGGTGGCCAGCGCGCCGGCGATCGCGCGCTGGGTGGGCGCGCAGGTGGTGCGTCCGGTGATCGTCGGCCCCGACTCGGAAAGCGAGCAGTGGGTACACGACGTCGCCGCCCGCGTGGGCTGTCCGTCCCTCGTGCTGGAAAAGCGCCGCCTCGGTGACCGGGAGGTGCAGATCACCGTGCCCATGCCCGGGGACGCGGTGGGCTGCGCGCCGGTGCTGATCGACGACATCATTTCCAGCGGCCGCACCATGGCGGTGGCGGCCGGCCATGTGGGGCGTGCCTTCGGCGAGGCGCCGCAGTGCGTGGCGGTGCACGCGGTCTTCGCGCCCGACGCGTTGCAGGTGGTGGTGGAGGCGGGGGCGCGGCAGGTGGTCACCTGCAACACCCTGCCGCATCCGAGCAACGCGATCGACGTTTCGCCCGAGGTGGCGCAGGCGGTGCGGGCCCACCTCGACGCCTGAGCCCGTCGGGGCGCAGGCGATTCATTCGACCCAGGCGGCTCAGGCCGCGGCTTCGGCCTTGAGCGAGGCGATGTCGACCACGAAGCGGTACTTCACGTCCGCCTTGAGCATGCGCTCATAGGCTTCGTTGATGCCCTGCATGGTGATCATCTCGACGTCGGCGGTGATGCCCTTGGCGCCGCAGAAGTCCAGCATCGCCTGCGTCTCGGGAATGCCGCCGATCAGGGAGCCGGCGATGGACTTGCGGCCCACCACCAGCGCGGTGGTGTGCGGCGGCACCTGCTGCAGCGGACCCAGGTAGCCGACCAGCACCAGCGTGCCGCCGGTCGCCAGGGTCGGGATGTAGGGGTTGAGGTCGTGCTCGTAGGGCACGGTATCGATGATCAGGTCGAAGCGGCCGGCCACCGCCTTCATCTGCGCCTTGTCGGTGGAGATCACCACCCGGTCGGCGCCCAGGCGGCGGGCGTCGTCCTCCTTGCCCGGCGAGCGCGAGAACAGGGTCACCTCCGCGCCCAGGGCCTTGGCGAGCTTGAGGCCCATGTGGCCCAGGCCGCCCAGGCCGACGATGGCCACCTTGCTGCCGGGGCCCACCTTCCAGTGCTGGAGGGGCGACCACATGGTGACGCCCGCGCAGAGCAGGGGCGCGGCGCCGGCCTTGTCCAGGGCATCGGGCACCTTGAGCACGAAGTCCTGGGTGACCACGATCTGGTCGGCGTAGCCGCCCTGGGTGGGCGTGCCGTCGATGCGGTCCTTGCCGTTGTAGGTGTAGCTCGCGCCCTTCTCGCAGTACTGCTCCCAGCCCTTGCCGCAGGCGGCGCAGCCACGGCAGGAGTCGACCATGCAGCCCACGCCGACGACGTCGCCCACCTGGAAGCGGGTGACCTCGCTGCCCACGGCCGTCACCCGGCCGATGATCTCGTGGCCCGGCACGACCGGGTAGGCGGTGCGGCCCCAGTCGTTGCGGGCGGTGTGCAGGTCGGAGTGGCAGACGCCGCAGAACTCGATGTCGATGACCACGTCGTCCGGCCGCGGGTCGCGGCGCACGAAATGGAACAGGCCCAGCGGGCTGGTGGGCGACTGGGCGGCGTAGCTCTTGGTGGCGAGGGTCATGGTGGGGTGATACAGGGTGATGTGGGGTGATGCGACGACGAAGGGCAATTTAGCAGGCCTTGGAAATCCCCCTGTCGCCACGGTACGTCGCCCCGGTGCCTGGCCCCGGCGCGTCCCCCGCTACCATTGCCTCCATGACCCAGACATTCCACATCGCCGTCATCCCGGGTGACGGCATCGGCAAGGAAGTGATGCCCGAGGGCCTGCGCGTGATGCAGGCCGCCGCCCGTAGGCACGGCATCGACCTCAAACTGACCCACATCGACTGGGCCAGCTGCGATTACTACCAGCAGTACGGCGAGATGATGCCGGCCGACTGGAAGCAGCAGCTCCAGGGCATGGACGCCATCCTCTTTGGCGCGGTGGGCTGGCCGGCGACGGTGCCGGACAACGTGTCCCTCTGGGGGAGTCTCCTCAAGTTCCGCCGCGAGTTCGACCAGTACATCAACCTGCGTCCGGTGCGCCTGTTCGAGGGCGTGCCCTGTCCGCTGGCCGGCCGCAAGCCCGGCGACCTGGACTACCTCATCGTGCGCGAGAACACCGAGGGCGAGTACACCAACCTCGGCGGCGTGATGTACCCCGGTACCGAGCGCGAGATCGTCATTCAGGAGTCGGTGTACAGCCGCTTCGGCGCCGACCGGGTGCTGAAGTACGCCTTCGAGCTCGCGGCCAGCCGCGCGCGCAAGCACCTCACCGTGGCCACCAAGAGCAACGGCATCGCCATCAGCATGCCCTGGTGGGACGGCCGCGCCGACGCGGTGGCCGCCGGCTACCCGCAGGTGCAGGTGGACAAGCAGCACATCGACATCCTGGCCGCCCGCTTCGTGCTGCAGCCCCAGCGCTTCGACGTGGTGGTGGCGACCAACCTGTTCGGCGACATCCTCTCCGACCTCGGCCCCGCCACCGCCGGCACCATTGGCCTGGCGCCCTCGGCCAACCTCAACCCCGAGCGCACCTTCCCGTCGCTCTTCGAGCCGGTGCACGGCTCGGCCCCTGACATCTACGGCAGGAACATCGCCAACCCGGTCGCCATGATCTGGTCGGCTGCGCTCATGCTGGACTTCCTCACGGGCGGGCAAGGCGCCGGCCGCGCCGCGCATGACGGCATCCTGCGCGCCATCGAACAGGTGCTGCGCGCCGGCCCGGCCTCGGGCCACCTCACGCCCGACCTCGGCGGGCAGGCCAGCACCACCGACCTGGGCAAGGCGATCGCGGAACTGGTCTGAGGAGGATCCCGAGGAAATGCGCGTCGCCCGGGTTCAGCGGCGCGCCGAATCCGACACCCACTGCCCGACCTCGTCCTGCGCTCCCGCCAGCTGCGCCAGCAGCGGCTGGTGTGGCACCCGGTCCAGGCCCTCGCCTGCGTCCAGGTCCCACAGCCCCATGCGGATCCAGTCGCGGGGCGCATGCCAGTCGGGCATGTTCATCACCGGGTAGAGGCAGACCCCGCGCAGCGGGATGCCCTCGGCCAGGATCAGGCGGATCTCCCGCAGCAGCGACTCGAACCAGCGTGCGCGGCCCTCGCCCCAGTGCATGGTCTCGGTGATCATCAGCTCGCCGCCATAACGCTCCCAGACCTGGCGCACCAGCCGGTGCAGGGGCAGGCGCCGGGGGTCCTCGTCCTGCAGCCAGCGTTGCCGGTGGCCCAACTCCCACTGGCAGGTCCAGTAGTAGTTGAGGCCCACCACGTCCAGGTGGCCGCGGCTGCCGCCCAGCTCCGGGCGCAGGCGGCCGGCGAGCATGTCCCAGGATTCGAAGACCTGGCGCTCGTTGAAGTCATGCGCGGCACCGGCCTCGGCCTCGGGATGACGGGTGTCGCTGGCGGGCACCACCCGGCAGATCGGGTCCGCGTGGACGAAGCGCGCCCCGGGCGCTTCCGAGCGCAGGGCCTCGACGCCGCGCAGGGCGGCGCGCACCAGGGCGATCTTGAGGTCCGTGGCCTGGCCGCGCCAGTGGGGCGCGAACTGCGCGTCGTGGCCCGCCGCCCAGGCGAAGAAGGAGGGCTCGTTCACCGGGGTGAACCACAGCGGCCCCGGCAGCCGCTCGCGCAGGAAGCGGGCGCAGGCGCCGCAGTAGTCGGCGAAGTGCTCGGCGAAGGCGGGCGAGAGCAGGTCCATCCCCACCGGGTAGCCGTAGTGGAACAGGTCCCAGACCACGGTCACCCGGTGGCGTGCCGCGGCCTCGAGCACCGGCAGCACCGAGCGGAAGTCGTAGCGGCCGCCGCCGCGGTCCACCAGCGGCCAGCGGATCGCGTCCCGCGCGCCGCGGATGCCGACGTCCCGCAGGCGTCGGTAGTCGGCATCGGCGTGGCGGTCGTGGCCGGTGTCGGCCACCAGGTCGATCCAGTGGCCCTCGCGGTTGAAGCCGGTGGCGCACTCGAAGCCGCCGAGGAAGAAGCTGTCGAACATGGGGCCTTCTCCTGTTTTTCGGGTCGGGTACCGGTGCCTCACCGGATCTGCATCCGGGCAGGGCCGTTGCCTTGGGGCGGGCTTTCCCCGGCTTCGTCCCTGCCCGGGTGCGGGCGTGGCCGGGCGCGCGCGCCCGGCGTCTCCGGGGGCTGCGCCTGATCCCGCTCCCGCCACCACTGCCGTCGCTCGCGGCTGCGCTCGAAGGGGAAGAGGCTGCCCAGCGCCCCGGCCACCGAGGACAGCCCGCCGACCGAGCGCCAGGCCTCCAGCAGGAACTCCTGCACCACCTGCCGCTCGGAGACCTCGTGTCCCTCGTCGATGCGCGAAAGCGCATGCATCACGTACAGGCCCATGCCGGCCGACAGCAGGAACAGGAAGTCCCAGTGCGCCAGCTGCAGCACCCGCATCTCGCCCTGCTCGGCGCCGGCGCTCCAGCGCAGCACCGCCGAGAGCTCGCGCGAGCGGGCCACGTCGGCCAGGGTGCCCGCCAGCAGCGGTGCCAGGCCGCCGCCGACCGCGCAGACCAGGCCGATGGCTGCCAGGTAGGCGGTGGCATTGCCCGGCGGCGCGAGCTTGAGCCCCAGGTTGCCGGTGGCCAGGCCAATGCCGCCGGCGGCCACGCCCAGCGCGAAGTGGATGGCATACAGCGCCGCCATCTGCAGGCCAGTCGGCACCTGGTCGATCACCACCAGGGCCAGCACGCCGGCGAAGTGCAGGGGCAGCACCACCGCCAGCACGCCCTTGTTGCTGTGGCGGTCCGAGAGCTTGCCCCAGAGGTAGAGGGTGAGGGCATTGGCCACCTGGCTCACCACCCACAGGCGCGTCACCGCGCCCAGGGGGAAGTCGAGCTGCTCCATCAGGTAGACCGCGACGAAGGGCACGGCCAGGTTGGAGGCGATGGTCCAGCTCCCGAGGAACACCAGCAGGCGCCGGAAATTGCCCGGACGCAGCGGCCCGCGCAGGCGTTCGACCAGGCCCACCCGCGGGCCGGCGCCCTGCATCAGCGGTTCGGGCGCGCGGGCCAGGAAGAAGGAGCTGGCGAAGCCCGCGGTGGCGGCGATGGCGAAGGACCAGGCGAAGGGCGTCACCACGCTGGTGGCGCCGGGGCTGCGCTCGATCAGCGCGCCGGCGGCGAGGGTGCCGGCGCAGGCGAGGGTGGTGCCCCAGAACAGGCGGCGCGAGAAGAAGGCACCCAGGCGCCGGGGCGGAATCAGCTGGTGCAGCCAGGAGTTGACCGCGCAGCCGCCCACTGCATTGAGCAACGAAATCGCCACCTGCAGCGCGATCAGCAGGCCCATCGCGCGGGCGGGCGAGGGCAGGAGGGGCAGGGCCGCCAGGGCCAGGGTCAGCACCCGGCCGGCACTGAGCATCACCACGCCGATCAGCCGGCGCCGCCGCACATGCTCGATCAGCAGACTGGCAGGCCACTGGGCCGCCTGGGCCAGGAAAGGGATCGCGGCGAGCAGGCCCAGCTCCAGGGGCGAGGCCTGCAGGGCCAGGGCGAAGGCGGTGAGGATGACGCCGCTGGAGAAGGCGCCGCACAGGCTGGCCCAGGCCAGGTCCTGCACCAGGGCGTCCTGTCCGGCCTCGAGTTCGGTGGGGGAGATGTCGCGCGAGGGTTCCAGCATGGCGGGCCTGTGCGGTCAGGGGCAAGCGGCGTGCCCGCGTGCCATGTGCCGTGTGCCGCGTGCGGCGTGCCGTGTGCCGCGCTGCCCGCGTCGGATCGCCGGTCTGCCCTGGATGCGCCGGCCGACTACACGCGTCGTCGGTCCGGTCTCGCCCGCCGGCCGACTGCGCCCACTGACGCTGCCAGCCTCTTCAGCCCCTGAGGGAGCCTTCCATGCCCGCCCAACGCCTGCGACACCTGCAACTACTTTTTGCCCGCCCCATGGCGGCCGTGGCGGCCGTGGCCGGCCTGGCCCTGGCCGCTGGCACTTCGATGGCCCAGACCGGCGGCGCGATGCCTGCGCCAGCGCCTGCCGCCTCGCCGGCCACCATGGCGCCCCTGTCCGCGCAGGACCGCAGCCTGGTGGCCAGCGCGATGCAGGCCGCGCCCGCCCGGGTGGCGGAAAACGCCACCGTGGTGGTGGCCGAGGACGACGGCCGCATGCGCACCCTGCGGCAGGGCGCGAACGGATTCACCTGCATGCCGGACAACTCGGCCACCCCGGGGCCCGACCCCATGTGCATGGATCGCAACGCGCTGGAGTGGGCCCAGGCCTGGATGGCCCGGCGCCCGCCGGCAGTGGGGCGTGTCGGCTTCATGTACATGCTGGCCGGCGGCACCGACGCCAGCAACATCGACCCCTTCGCGCAGCGGCCGACAGCGGGCAACGCGTGGATCTCGACCGGCCCGCACGTGATGGTGGTGGGCGCCGATTCAGCTTTTTATGACCAGTACCCGCGAATGGCGCAGCCCGACACGCGCCAGCCCTACGTGATGTGGCCGGGCACGCCCTGGCAGCACCTCATGGTGCCGGTGCAGTGAGGGGAGCAGTGAGGAGGGAGTGAGCCCGGGCATGGCGACAGCCCGGGGCCCGTGAGCGCCTGTGGCGCCCCGGGTCAGAGGGGCGCGTCGCCGCCGGCTTGCCCGGCGTCGTCGGCTGCCTCGCCACCGCCCTGGGTCAGGGTGCCGCGCTCCTGGCGGACCTGGGCCTTCTCGCCGGCGTCGGCGAACTTGCTGTACTTGTGCAGCACCGGGACCATCTGCGCATAGACGCGCGGGTTGCCGGCCAGGCACTCGCGCTGCTCGAGGAAGTCGGCCTCGCCGGTGAAGTTGCCCACCAGGCCGCCGGCTTCCTGCACCAGCAGCGAGCCCGCCGCCACGTCCCAGGGGGCCAGGCCCAGCTCGAAGAAGGCGTCGGTGAAGCCGGCCGCCACATAGGCCAGGTCCAGGGCGGCGGCGCCGGGGCGGCGCACGCCGGCGGTGCGCTGCATCACCTCGCCCATGAGGCGCAGGTAAGGCTCGAGCGCGTCGCCCTTGCGGTAGGGGAAGCCGGTGGACACCAGCGACTGGCGCAGCTCGGTGCGCTTGCTCACGCGGATGCGGCGGTCATTGAGCATGGCGCCGCGGCCGCGGGTGGCGGTGAAGAGGTCGTTGCGCGTCGGGTCGTAGACCACCGCCTGTTCCACCTTGCCCCGCACGGCCAGGGCGATGCTCACGCAATAGACCGGGAAGCCGTGGATGAAGTTGGTGGTGCCATCGAGCGGGTCGATGATCCAGACGTGGTCGGAGCCCTGGCGGCCCTGGGTCTTGCCCGACTCCTCGGCCCAGATCGCGTGGTCGGGGTAGGCGGTGAGGAGGGTCTCGATGATGGCCTGCTCGCTGGCGTGGTCCACCTCGGTCACGAAGTCGTTCACCTGCTTTTGCGAGACGCGAACGGATTCGACGTCGAGCGCGGCCCGGTTGATGATGGCGCCGGCGGCGCGGGCGGCCTTGATGGCCACGTTGAGCATGGGGTGCAGGTTGGAAGACGACATCGGTTGTGAGTAAGGAGCGCGCCCGGGCGGGCAGGTCGTCCCGCGGAGTGGCGGGACGGGCGGGCTGCCCGGCGACGCGGGCGGCGACAATGGCGTGATTGTACTTTCCGGCCCCCGACCCCCTGATTTCCGTGCAGACCCGCTTCATCCTGATCGACACCAGCCACGCCGGCAACGTGGGCGCGGCCGCCCGCGCCCTCAAGGTCATGGGTTTCGACGACCTGGTGCTGGTCAACCCCCGCTGGCCTGACGTCCTGACCCGGGAGGAGACGGTGCAGCGCGCCAGCGGCGCGACCGACGTCCTCGCCAAGGCCCGCATCGTCGCCACCCTGGACGAGGCGCTGGGCGGCGTGTCCCACCTGTGCGCCACCGCCATGACTCCGCGCGACTTCGGCCCGCCCACCGAGGCGCCGCGCCCGCACCTGGAGGCGCTGGCGGCGCGCTGGCGGGCTGGCCGCGCGGCGCCGGTTCACGCCGGCAGTGCCGAGGGCGTCGAGCCCTCTGTGAGCCTCGAGGCCCGCGAAGCCGCGTCGCCCCCGCCCGCTGGCGTCGCCTTCCTCTTCGGGTCCGAGCGTTTCGGCATGGCCAATGCCGACGTTTACCGCTGCCACGTGGCCCTGTCCATCCCCACGGCGCCCGGCTACGGCTCCCTCAACCTCGCCGCCGCGGTGCAACTGGTCGCCTACGAGTGGCGCCAGGCCCTGGGCGGCTTTGGCTCCGCCTCCAGCGTGGACGAAACCCCCGAGGCGCCGCGCGCGGCCGACGCCGCCGCCGTGGCCGGCCTCCTGGCCCATTGGGAGCAGGCCCTGGTGGAGGTGGGCTTCCTGGACCCGGCCGCGCCCAAGAAGCTGATGCCGCGCCTGAACCAGTTGTTCAACCGCGCCGGCCTCACCCCCGAGGAGATCCACATCCTGCGTGGTGTGGCCAAGGCCATGCAGCAGGCGGTGGCGGCCGGCGCGCCGTCGGCAGGGGGCGGCCGCAAGGCTTAGACTCTTTCCCATGTTCAGCCGCCTGCGTTCCGACATCCGCTGCATCCTCGAGCGGGATCCTGCCGCCCGCTCCGCCTGGGAGGTCCTCACCTGCTACCCCGGCCTGCATGCGCTGATGCTGCACCGCCTGGCCCACGGTCTGTGGACCCGCCGCTTCTTCTGGCTGGGCCGCTTCGTCTCGCACCTCGCGCGCGGGCTCACCGGCATCGAGATCCACCCCGGCGCGAAGATCGGGCACAACGTCTTCATCGACCACGGCATGGGCGTCGTCATCGGCGAGACCGCCGAAATCGGCGACGGCTGCACCATCTACCAGGGCGTGACCCTGGGCGGCACCTCCCTGTACAAGGGCGCCAAGCGCCATCCCACCCTGGGCAAGAACGTGGTGGTGAGTGCCGGCGCGCAGGTGCTGGGCGGCTTCGAGGTGGGCGACGGCGCCAAGATCGGCAGCAATGCGGTCGTGATCAAGCCGGTGCCTGCCGGCGCCACCGCCGTGGGCATTCCGGCGCGCATCATCCAGGCCGAGGACAGCCTGCGCCGCGAGCAGGCCGCCAGCCGCATGGGCTTCTCGGCCTATGGCATCACCGAGAGCGACGACCCGCTCTCGCAGGCGATGAAGGGCCTGATCGACAGCGCCTCCGCGCAGGAGCACCAGATCGCCCTCCTGTGGCAGGCGATCGAGAAGCTCTCGGCCGGCCAGCGCGGCGCCGACTGCCTGCCGCAGGGCGCGGCCCGGCAAGAGGGTTTCGAGGCGGACAAGCTGTCGCAGCTGGTGGGCAAGTAAGCTCCCGGGGGGCGCTCAGTCCGCCCCGGCGGGCGCTGCGTAGACTTCTCTTACGCAATCGAGCAGCGCCGCGATTCGCCGGCTCTCCACGTCCGCCACACGCCGTGCCAGCACGATGGAACGGGGCGGAATCTGCCGGTCCAGCCTCACCAGGCGAGCCGGACAGGCGGCACGCGTTGCCGCCCTTGGCATTGGGATGACCGAAAAGCCAAGCCCCTCCGACACCATGCCCATGACCGAGTCCGTGGTCATGAGTTCGTACTTTGGCTGCAAGCCGGGCACGGCCCGGCGCACGTGGGCCGAGGCCATCTTTCCGCCCTCAAGGCTGATGTTGTAGCGGATCCAGGGCAGGTGCCTGGCCGTCTCCGCCAGTACGGGCCGGCCTGCGTAGTCGGGCGGGAGCACCAGCACATAGGGTTCCTCGGCCAGCGGATCGACGGCCAGCTGGCGGGGAATGCCTGCGCGCGGCTCTACCACCACCACCGCGTCCGTGTCCCCGGCCTTGAGCGAGGCCAGCAGCCTCTCGGACGTGCTCACCGGCTCGAGCATCACCTCCAGGGTGGGGTGGCGCCGTGCGACCGTGCGCAGGATGGCGGGTAGCGTGGACAGCTGCACGCTGTTGATAACGCCCAGGCGCAACCGGCCGCCCACCTGCGCACTGTTTCGGTCACGCAGTTTCTGCAGGCCTGTGAGTGCGCCCTCCACTGTCTCCAGCACCTCCAATGCGAAAGGGGTGGGGCGCACGGCCCGGCCTGAGCGATCGAACAGGGGTTGGGCGAAATGCTCCTCCAACTGCCGCATCTGCTGGCTGACCGCGCTGGGGGTGAGCCCGAGTTCCTGTGCCGCCAGCGCGAAGGTTCCGCGCCGAACCACGGCTTGCAAGGTCGGCAGAGCTCCGAATTTCATGGGCGAGGCCTTTGAAAAGATAGTTTTTCTAATCTTAGCCTCCAAAAAACATCGCTTTTTTCTAACAGAAAGCCAGACTATTCTGCGGACCGTCGCATGCATGGCGTCTGCCCTTTCATCCACCGGCGCTTGGCGCCAAAGTCTCCTACCCATGACCACTTCCGATTCCACCGCCATCGGCGAGCGCCTCGACATCGAGGGTGACATTCGCCGCGTATTCGGCGTACTGAAATCCGGCGGCATCGCCATTTGCCCCAACACCGTGGGCTACGGCATCTGGGGTGGCTCGCCCGAGGCGCTCGAGCGCATCTACGTCACCAAGGGCCGCGGTCCGCATAAGCGCAACGCCTTCATCACCGACGAAATCGGCCAGCGCGAGATTCACGACCTGCCTCGCATCAAGCAGGAGATGATCGAGTGTGTGACGGTGGACCACGACCTGCCCATGGGCGTGATCGCACCCTACCGCCCTGAGCATCCGCTGCTGCGAAAGATCGATCCCGATCTGTTCAAGGCCAGCACCGCCAACGGCACCATTGGCATGTTGCTCAATGGCGGGCCGATGCACACGGCGATCGGCCGTCTGAGCCGTGAAGCCCTGCACCCGGTGTTTGGGTCTTCGGCCAACCGCTCGGGCACCGGCACCAAGTTCCGCCTGGAGGAGGTGCAACCTGAGCTGCGCGCCATAGCCGACATCCAGGTGAACCACGGCCTGCGCCGCTACCACCTGTACCAGCGCTCATCGACCATCATCAATTTCACCGACATGTCGGTGGTGCGCATGGGGTCCTGCTACGACCTGATCTGCGACGTCCTCAAGCGCCACTTCAAGGTGGACCTGCCCACCGACCCGGGACGAGACGCCAACCCCTCCGGCCACCTGCAGGAATTTGCCCTGCCGGCCTTCCGCTGATACGGGTGATGCAATGACCAGGAACAAGACCGCCCGCCTTCGCGAGCTGATCCTCGCGCCCCGTCTGCTGGTGATGCCGGGCGCCTACGACCCGATCTCTGCGCGTGTCATTGAAGAAGCAGGCTTCGAGGCTGTGCAGTGTTCGGGCTTCGGCATGTCCGTGACCCGCCTCGGACTGCCGGACTACAGCTTCCTCGCCATGTCGGACATGGTGGCGGCGACGCAGGCCATTGTCGATGCCACCCATCTGCCAGTCATGGCCGACGGAGACACCGGCTTCGGCAACGCCGTCAACGCCTGGTACGCCGTTCAGGCCTTCGAGCGGATTGGCTGCGCTGGCATCAATATCGAGGACCAGGTTATGCCCAAACGTTGCGGCCACCTGGATGGCAAGACGGTGATCCCGCTGGAAGAGGCTGTGGCCAAGATCCGTGCCTGTGCCCAGGCCCGGCGCGACCCCGACTTCGTAATCAATGCGCGCACTGATGCCCTGGCAACCGGCGGCGTCGAGGAGGTCGTTCGCCGGGGCAATGCCTACCTGGAGGCCGGCGCCACGATGTTGTTCGTCGACGGCCTCAGCGACAAAACCCTGGCGGCCGAGGCCGTGCGCCGGATTCGCGGGCCGGTCGCGATCAACGTGGTGGAAGGTGGCAAGTCTCCCGAGGCCTTCACTTTCGCCGAGATGGAGGCCATGGGCATCGCCCGCGTGAGCCTGCCCGGCACCCTGCTGATGGCGTCCATCCAGGCCATGCGAGATGCGCTGGCCTCGGTGCGGGCCAACGGCTTCGCCGGCGGCCCGGGTACGCGGTTGGCCGCCTTCGCAGACCTCAAGCGACTGGCGGGTTTCGACGAGGTGTTCGCGCTGGAAGATCGTTTCCTTTCCGGGCTCAAGGCGACGCCTGCCGGGGGCGGAGGCGCGGACCATGGCTGAACGGCCGGCGAAAACGGCGGGGCCCGAAGCGGAGCCGCGCACCATCATCGAAAAGATCTGGATGCAGCATGTGGTTGCCGAGCTGGAGGCCGGCCAGAGCTTGCTTCACATCGACCGCGTGGTGCTGCACGACCGCGCGGGTGGCGCCGTTTTCGGCCCTCTCGCAGAGGCCGGGTGGCCGGTGGCCCAGCCCGGGCTGGTCTTCGGCACCATGGACCACATCGTGGACACGCTTCCCGGCCGGAGTGACGACACCCTGTTCAAGGGCGGGCGCGCCTTCATCCAGGATTTTCGGGCCGGCGCGCGAGCCGCGGGGGCGCGCCTGTTCGACCTCGGTGATCCGCGACAGGGCATCTCGCACGTGGTCAGTCCCGAGCAGGGCATCGCCTTACCCGGGGTCACCCTGGTCTGCTGCGATAGCCATACCTGTACCGTGGGCGGTATCGGGGCCCTGGCCTGGGGTATTGGTACCACCGAGGGCGAACATGCGGTGGGCACCCAGACGCTGGTACGAGCCCGACCCCGGACGATGCGAGTGGAGTTCACCGGCAGCCTAGCGCCGGGTGTGGGCGCCAAGGACATGGCACTGGCGCTGATCGGGCGCTTCGGCGTCACCGGCGGAGAGGGCCATGCGATCGAGTTCTGCGGCGAGGCCGTCCGCGCCCTGGATGTCGAGGGCCGGATGACCCTTTGCAACATGGCGGTGGAATTTGGCGCGTGGACCGGTCTCGTCGCGCCCGACGAGGTCACGTTCGAGTGGCTGCGCGGGCGCCCTTTCGCGCCTCCCGACAGCATGTGGGACGCCGCGGTGTCGCACTGGCGGGCTCTGGCCTCCGATCCCGGCGCCCGCTGGGACCGCGAACTCGTGCTGGACGTTTCACGCCTGGGGCCTCAGGTCACCTGGGGTACCAATCCCGGCCAAGTCGTAGCGATCGATGAGGAGGTTCCCGGCGCTCCGGATGGCGCAATCGCGCCGGACGCGGCCCGCGCTCACGCCTACATGGACCTCCGGCCGGGACAGGCGATCCAGGGGCTGGCCATCGATGCAGCCTTCATCGGTTCCTGCACCAATAGCCGCCTGCCCGACTTGCGCGCCGCCGCAGAGGTCGTGCGCGGCCACCGGGTCGCTCCCGGCGTCACCGCCTGGGTGGTGCCGGGCTCCACTGCCGTCAAGCGCGCAGCGGAGGCTGAGGGGCTGCATGAGATCTTTCTGGCCGCCGGCTTCGAGTGGCGCGAGAGCGGCTGCTCCCTCTGCTTCTACGTGGGCGGCGACAGCTTTGACCGGCCCGGCAAGCCGGCCCGTCGCGTCATCTCCAGCACCAACCGCAACTTCGAGGGACGTCAGGGGCCGGGCGTGCGCAGCCATCTTGCCAGCCCCGTTACGGTGGCGGCGTCCGCTATTGCGGGCTACATCGCGGACCCCCGACCCTCGCTGGTCATTGAGGCAACCGGCGAAGAGAGGGCATGAGCATGGAGCAATACATCCGGGAGTGCGGTCTGCTGGCGCCGCTGCTGCGAGACAACATCGACACCGACCTGATCATCCCCTCGCGGGAAATGACCATGCCGGGAAAGAAGGGCTACGGCGAGCGTCTGCTGGCGCCCTGGCGCTACCTGCCGGCCGAGCCCGACGACGACGGCGCTCGCCGCGAGAACCCCGAGTTCATCCTCAACCGCGAGCCCTTCCGCCAGGCCCGATTCCTCGTGGCCGGTGCCAACTTCGGCAGCGGGTCCTCGCGCGAGCAGGCGGCCTGGGCCTTGCGTCAGTTCGGGATTCGCGGGGTGCTCGCGCCCAGCTTCGGCGCGATCTTCCAGAACAACTGTTACCGCAACGGCCTGGTGCCCGTCACCCTGCCGCGGGATGACATCGAGCGCCTCGCCCGTGAGGCCGAGGGCGGCGGGTTGGCAGTCGAGGTCGATCTCGAGGCGATGGAGCTGCGCTGCGAAGACGGTCGCCACTGGCCGGTCTCGATGCCGGCGAGCGAGCGCGAGATGATGCTGGCAGGTCTCGACGCGATCGGCCTGACCCTGCGAAGGCAGGCGCAGATCGACGCCTTCCAGCAGGCCGACCGCCAGGCAAGGCCCTGGATCTGGTGGCCTGCAACCGCCTACGAGCAATGACGATGGCTATGAAAAATTAGGAGACCTCACGATGAAACGCAAACAGTTCCTGGCGGCCCTTGCCGCCTCCACCGGGGCGCTTACCCTGGTCTCTGGCAGCACCTGGGCCCAACCCGCGTCTGGCGCATTCCCCAGCCAGCCGGTGCGCATCGTGGTGCCCGCCGCTCCCGGCGGCGGCACCGACCTGATGGCGCGCATTTTGACCAACGCGATGACGCAGAACTCGGGCTGGACCCTGGTCGTCGACAACAAGGCCGGCGCCAGCGGCATCATCGGCGCCGACTTCGTGGCCAAGTCCAAGGCGGACGGCTACACCCTGGGCATGGGCCTGACCGCGACGCTGTCCATCAATCCGGAGCTTTTTCAGAAATTGCCCTACGACGTCCTGCGTGACTACACGCCGGTGGCCGTCGTCTCCTCGCAGCCCGTGGTGCTGGTGGTGCGCGCCGACTCGCCGTTCAAGTCGGTGGCTGACCTGGCCGCTGCGCACAAGGCTCGGCCTTTGACCCTGGCCACTGGCGGGCAGGGCACCGTGGGCCAACTGGTGGGTGAGATGTTCGGCCACACCCTGGGCGCGCGCTTTACGCCGGTGCCCTACAAGGGAACCGCGCCCGCTATCCAGGACCTGGCGGCTGGCCAGACAGACGGCATGTTCTCCACCCCGCCCGCGGCCCTTCCCCTGATCCAGGCAGGACGCCTGCGGGCGCTGGCGGTCACCTCGGCCAAGCGCCTGCCTTTGCTTCCGGAAGTGCCCACGATGATGGAGGCGGGCTTCCGCGGCTTCGAGGCGAGCGAATCCAAGGTGCTCGTCGCGCCGGCTGGCACGCCACCGGCGGTGGTGGCCCGGATCAATTCGGAAGTGCAGAAGGCGCTGTCGCAGCCATCGGTCATCGGACGAATCATTGCCGACGGCAGCTTGCCAGCCGGGGGAACGCCCCAGCAGGCCCAGGCCTTCGTGAAGTCGGAGCTGGTGCGCTGGTCCGCGGCGGTACGAGACAGCGGATTGAGCAAGACCAACTGAGTCTGTTGCCTGAGCCAGGTCCAATTCCTGGCGAGTGGTACCAATTGTGGTACGCACGCGATGCGTGGACCCTCTCCTGGACGTTCGCTTCTACGCTTCCGAAGCGGGAGCCGAGCCTGTTCGCGAGTGGCTCAAATTGATGCCGGCGACCGATCGGAAGACGATCGGCGAGGACATCAAGACGGTGCAATACGGCTGGCCGCTGGGGATGCCCCTGGTGCGGAGTCTGGGCACCGGACTTTGGGAGGTTCGCAGACGGCTGGACAACCGGATTGCCCGGGTCCTGTTCGTGCTGGAGGGCGCCACGATGGTGTTGCTGCACGGGTTCATCAAGAAGACCCAGGCCATACCGAAAGCCGACCTGGATCTGGCCCGGGACCGGCTCAAGCAGTTACGCAGGAGGTAGCTATGGTGAAGAAGCACATCGGATCGAGCTTCGACGACTTCTTGGCCGAGGACGCGATGCTGGAGGCCACCACCGCGGTGGCCATCAAGCGGGTCATCGCCTGGCAGATCGCCCAGGAGATGCAGGCGCAGCAGATGACCAAGACGGAGCTGGCCAAGCGCATGCGGACCAGCCGGGCGGCGCTCAATCGCCTGCTCGACGAGAACGACGCCAGCCTCACTCTCACCACCCTGGCGAGCGCCGCGGCCGCCCTGGGAAAGAAGATCGACCTGCGCCTGGCCGCTTGATGCAGGGCCGTCGCCGGCCGGGCGGCGCCACGCTTGAAGCGCCTGTGGCTCAGGCGACCCGCACCGGCCGCACGGCGTTCTTTGGCCGGAAGGCGGCGCAGACCCGCGCATCGGTCTCGAGGTAGGGCCCGCCGATCAAATCGATGCAATAGGGCACCGCGGCGAAGATGCCCGGCACCTCGGTGCGGCCTTCCACGTCCCGCAGGCCCTCCAGCGTTTCCTGGATGGACTTGGGCTGGCCTGGCAGGTTGATGATCAGGCTCTGCCCCCGGATCACCGCCACCTGGCGCGAGAGGATGGCCGTGGGCACGAAGCGCAGGCTGATCTGCCGCATCTGCTCGCCGAAGCCCGGCATCACCTTGTCGGCCACGGCGAGCGTGGCCTCAGGGGTGACATCGCGCGGCGCCGGACCGGTGCCCCCGGTGGTGAGGACCAGCGAGCAGCCGGCGTCCACCAGCGCGACGAGGGCGGCGCTGATCGCTTCCTGTTCGTCGGGGATCAGGCGCGGCTCGAAGGTGATCGGATTGAGCAGGGCGCGGGCGAGCCAGTCCTGCAGCGCGGGCAGGCCCTTGTCCTCGTAGACGCCCTGGCTGGCGCGGTCGCTGATGGAGACGATGCCGATGCGGACCGGCTCGGGGCCGGCAGGTGCTGGGGAGGATGTCTGGCCGGAGGGGGCAGCGGCAGGGCGGGGAGGGTGCGCGCTCATGGGGTCAAGCCTGGGGCTCAGGCCTCTTCGTCGTCCGCGGCGTCATCGCCGCCATCCTGGGCGGCCGCTGCGCGCAGCTGCTCGCGCACCAGCTGGAAGACTTCGCGGTAGGAACGTGACTGGCGCGGCGCGAGGCCGCGGGAGACGGCGTCCTGGTCGGGCGCAGGCTTGTCCTTGCGTGCCTGGCGCACCAGCGAGCGAAGCTGCTGCGCGTCGGTGTCCGGGAAGCGCTCGAGCCAGGCCGACAGGGCCTCGTCGCGCGCGATCAGGTCGTCGCGCCAGCGCTCGGCCTCGTGCAGGGCCAGGGTGTCGGCGGCGGAGCCGCGCTGCTGCACCTCGAGCGCAGTGCGGATGGCGGCCAGCTGCTCGTCCTCCAGCTTGCGCATCAACTTGCCCACGAACTGCATCTGGCGGCGCTTGCCCTCGAAGTTGGTGATGCGGGCGGCGTCGCGCAGCGCCTCGACCAGCTTGTCGGGGAGGCCCAGGGGCTCGAACAGGTCGGCCCGCAGGCCCATGAGCGATTCGCCCAGCTTCTGCAGCTCGGCGCTCTCGCGCTTGAGGTCGGTCCGGCTGATCTCGTTGCCCTTGAGTTCGGCCTTGAGCTGCAGGTCCAGCTCGCTGCCTTCGGCGACGAACTGGCCGCGCACGAAATAGCCTTTTTTCGGTTTGCGTGACATGGGGGAAAGGGGCAGGGACGGCGCAGGGCCACCGGGGAAATGAGGGCGCAAGTATCATAGCCGCGCCATGAAGACCACTTCCGCCCAACCCCCTGCCGCGGCCCGCGCCGCCCAAGGTTTCTCCTACAGCCGTGCCCAGTTCGAGGAGCTGGTGGACCTGGCCCTGGACCACGCCAGGCGCCTGGGCGCCACCGACGCCGGCGCCGAGGCCTCCGAAGGCTGCGGCCTGTCGGTCTCGGTGCGCAAGGGCGAGCTCGAGAACGTCGAGCGCAATCGCGACAAGTCCCTGGGCGTCACCGTCTACCTCGGCCAGCGCCGGGGCAACGCCAGCACCTCCGACTTCTCCGAGGCGGCGGTGCGCCAGACGGTGCAAGCGGCCTACGACATCGCCCGCTTCACCGCCGAAGACCCGGTGGCCGGTCTGCCCGACGCCGAGGACATCGCCCAGTCCCACGAGCAACCCGACCTCGACCTGTTCCACCCCTGGGACATCACGAGCGAAGAGGCCGCACGCCTGGCCCTGTCCTGCGAAGCCGCCGCCCTCAAGACCAGCCGCCTCATCACCAACAGCGAGGGCGCGGGTGTCTCGGCCCAGCAAAGCCACTTCTTCAACGCCCACACCCGGGGCTTCCGTGGCGGCTACCAGCTCTCGCGCCACTCGCTCTCCGTCGCACCCATCGCTGGCAAGGGCGACGGCATGCAGCGTGACGCCTGGTACAGCTCGATGCGCAGCGCCCAGGAACTGGCCTCGCCCGAGGCGGTGGGCCGCTACGCCGCCGAGCGCGCGCTCTCGCGCCTGAACGCCCGCAAGATCGCCACCCGCGAATGCCCGGTGCTGTTCGAGTCGCCCCTGGCCGCCGGCCTGCTCGGCTCCTTCGTGCAGGCGGTGAGCGGCGGCGCGCTCTATCGCCAGAGCAGCTTCCTGCTCGACTCCCTGGGCAAGCGCGTCTTCCCCACCCACATCGACATCGCCGAAGACCCGCACCTGCGCCGCGGCAAGGGCAGCGCGCCCTTCGACGACGAGGGCGTGCGCACCCGCGCCCGCCAGGTGGTGGACGCCGGCCGGGTGGAGGGCTACTTCCTCTCCACCTACTCGGCCCGCAAGCTGGGGATGAAGACCACCGGCAATGCCGGCGGCTCGCACAACCTCACCCTCACCTCGCGCCTGACCCGACCCGGGGACGACCTGAAGGAAATGCTGCGCAAACTGGGCACGGGCCTCTTCGTCATCGAGCTGATGGGGCAGGGCGTCAACTACGTCACCGGCGACTACTCGCGCGGCGCCAGCGGCTTCTGGGTCGAGAAGGGCGAGATCGCCTTCCCGGTGCAGGAGATCACCATCGCCGGCAACCTCAAGGACATGTACCAGGGCATCGTCGCCGTCGGCGCCGACACCTACAACTACGGCGCCAAGACCGTGGGCTCGGTCCTGATCAACCGGATGAAGGTCGCGGGGTCCTGAGGCCTTCATGGACTTCCTCGGCCTGCCCGGACTGCTCCCCCTGATCCAGGCGCCCATGGCCGGCTCCCAGGGCGCGCGCCTGGCCCTGGCGGTCGGCGAGGCCGGAGCCCTGGGCTCCCTGCCCGCCGCCATGCTGTCCCCCGACGCGCTCGAGCGCGAACTGCAGCTGCTGTACGCGGCCGGCCGCCCGTACAACGTCAATTTCTTCACCCACCAGTCCCCGCCCGCCGACCCCGCGCGGGAAGCGGGCTGGAAGCAGGCCCTGGCGCCGTACTACGCCGAGCTGGGCCTCGCCCCGGCCCTGCCAGCAGGGGGCGCGAGCCGACGGCCTTTCGGCCCCGAGTCGGCCGAGGTGCTGGAGCGCTTCCGGCCGCCGGTGGTGAGCTTCCATTTCGGCCTGCCGTCCCCCGAGCTGCTGGCCCGTGTGCGGGCCATGGGCTCCCGGGTGATGTCCTCCGCCACCACGCTGCAGGAGGCCCTGTGGCTGCAGGACCGGGGCGTGGACGCCGTCATCGCCCAGGGCCTGGAGGCGGGCGGGCACCGGGGGCATTTCCTCTCCACCGACGTCGGCCTGCAGACCGGCACCCTGGACCTGGTGGCGCAATGCGCCCGGGCGCTGAAGGTGCCGGTGATCGCAGCTGGCGGCATCGTAGACGCGGCCAGCGTGCGCGCGGCGAGGGCGGCCGGCGCCTCGGCCGTCCAGGCGGGCACCGCCTTCCTGCTGTGCCCGGAGGCCACCACCGGCGCCGTGCATCGCGCCCGCCTGAAGGACCAGGAGGCGCCGACGGCCCTGACCAACCTCTTCTCGGGCGGGCTGGCCCGGGGCATGTTCAACCGCCTGATGAATGACCTGGGGCCGGTGAGCGACCGGGCGCCAGCCTTTCCTCTCGCCTCCGGCGCCCTGGCGCCGCTGCGGGCCCAGGCGGAGGCACAGGGGCGCGACGACTTCACCCCCTTGTGGTCAGGGACGAACCGCGCGGGTTGCCGCGAGCTGCCCGCGGCCGAGATCGTGCGGGCCTTGGCGGCCGGGTTCGCCGGCTGAGGGCCCTGGAAGGCGAAGGCCGCCTCGAGGGCGGCCCTTTGGCAGGTGGCCGAAGCCTCAGAAACGGTAGACCACGCCCACCGAGACGCTGGGGAGCACCGCCATCTTGCCCACGCTGTCCTTGAGCGTCTTCACTTCTGCGTCGACGTCGGCCTGGGTGATGGTTTGACCGCTGAAGGTCTTGCCGACCAGCGATGTGTCGACCGTCGCCTTGAATGCGCCGAAGCTCATGCCGACGTCGGCGAAAAAGCCCAGTCCTTTCTCCGTGCTCGCCTTGTGGCCCCAGCCCAGACCGAGGTAGGGGGTCACTTGCGGGTACTTGATCGTCACCTTGAAGGTCTCGCCGGACAGGTTGGCCGTTTTGCCGTTGATGTCGATCGTGCCCGAGGAGGAGGCGCCCAGGGCGAGCTTGATGTCATTGGCGGTCAGGCCGCCCACCAGGCGAAAACCGCTCGCCTCGATGGGGAACCAGTCCGCGTAGGCACCCAGCCGGTTGGAGCTGACCTTGGCCGAGAAGGTGTTGCCGTCTTCCGTCACGGACTTGCTCACGGACACGCCACCGGCGAATTCGCCCCGTACACCCCATTGGCCGCCCATCGCATAGGCCTTTCCCATGGGGACGGCATAGCCGATCGTCACGAGTCCCGGCAGCCCGAGTCCGGCGTAGACATCCTGTGCGTGTGCGCCCACGCTGGTGACGGACAAGAAGGCGGACAGGAGGGCAATGCGGGCAAATTTTTTCATGGCAGTGAGAGGCTGGCTTTGAATAGTCAATATGACAAAGATCGTCATCTTACTGCGCTATCGACTTGTCCTGACATCAGCGGCCCTGTGAATTGCCGCCCGCTGCCGGTCTCCCTTGGCCTGACTTGCCGCCTCAGCCCGCCAGGGCCGCCTTCACCGCCGCCGACACCTGGCCCATGTCGGCCTTGCCGGCGAGGCGGGCCTTGACCGCGCCCATCACCTTGCCCATGTCGCCGGGGCCGCTGGCGCCCAGTTCGGCGACGATGGCCCGCACCTCGGCAGCCACCTCCTCGGCCGACAGGCGCGCCGGCAGGTAGGCCGTGAGCACCGCCATCTCGGCGGCTTCCTTGTCGGCCAGGTCCTGGCGGGCGGCCTTCTGGAAAGCGTCGATGCTGTCCTTGCGCTGCTTGATCAGCTTGTCCACGATGGCGATCACGCCCGCGTCATCGAGCTCGACGCGCTCGTCCACTTCCTTCTGCTTGATGGCGGCGGTGAGCAGGCGGATGGTGCCCAGTCGCTCCATCTCCTTGGCGCGCATGGCGGCCTTCATGTCTTCGGTGATGCGTTCCTTCAGGGACATCGTGAGCTCCTTGATCAATGTCTGCAGTTTGCTTGGGAGAGGTCGGCGGCTTCAGGCCGCAGGACAAATGACAAGGCCCGCCAGAGCGTCCCCGGGCGGGCCTTGTTCGGAAGGATTGAACTTCCGCGAAGGAGCTTAGTACAGCTTCTTCGGCAGCTGCATGCTGCGAACGCGCTTGTAGTGGCGCTTGACGGCGGCAGCCTTCTTGCGCTTGCGCTCGGCGGTGGGCTTCTCGTAGAACTCGCGGGCGCGCAGCTCGGTGAGCAGGCCCAGCTTTTCGATGGTGCGCTTGAAGCGGCGCAGGGCCACGTCGAAGGGCTCGTTTTCCTTGACTCGAATGGTCGTCATTGCGTATTTGGATCCAAATGGGTGCTGCAAGAAGATCGGGCTCGCAGCGGGGGTTCCCCGGCTATATGGTGATCAGGCCGCCGGGGGTTTGCCAGCAAAGCCGCAGATTATAGCCTTGGCCACAGGAGGGCAATCCGGGCGCCGGCCCGGCGGGGATGCGTACCTGGGTTTTCAGCCCGGCGCCTTCAGCCCTGGCGCGCCGCCAGACCCTGGGCGCAGGCCCAGCCGCTGGCCCATGCCCACTGGAAGTTGTAGCCCCCCAGCCAGCCGGTCACGTCCACCACCTCGCCGATGAAGTACAGGCCGGGCTGGCGCGACTCCATCGTCTGCTGCGACAGGTCGCGGGTGTCCACCCCGCCGGCGGTCACCTCGGCCTTCCTGTAGCCCTCGGTGCCGGTGGGGGTGAGCTCCCAGGCGCTGATGCGCTGGGCCAGCTGGGCCAGGGCCTTGTCCGAGGCCTCGTTCACCGGGCGCTGCCAGGCCGTGTCCTGCCGGGCCCAGGCCTCGGCCAGGCGCGAGGGCAGGTGGGCGGCCAGCTCGTTGGCGATCAGCTTGCGTGAGCCGGCCTTGGCCTGGGCCAGCGCCTCTCCCAGGTCCTGCCCCGGGGCCAGGTCCAGCCGCAGCGGCGCGCCCGCCTTCCAGTAGCTCGAGATCTGCAGCACGGCCGGGCCAGAAAGCCCACGGTGGGTAAAAAGCAGATCTTCATCAAAAGTGGCACGGTCTTTCTTCCCGCCAGTTTCGATCCGCACCGGCAGGGCCAGGCCCGCCAGCTCGGCCCAGGGCGCCCAGGCCTGGCCGTCGAAGGTCAGGGGCACCAGGGCCGGGCGCGGCTCGACGAGGCGCAGGCCGAACTGCTTCGCGATGCGATAGCCGAGGTCGCTCGCGCCGATCTGCGGAATGGCCAGCCCGCCGGTGGCCACCACCAGCTGCGGCGCCCACGCGGTGCCTCGGTCGGTGTCGACCGCATAGCCCTCGGACTCGGAGTGGCGCACCGCCTTGACCGCGCAGGGCTGCCAGCGCTGCACGCCGCCGGCGTCGCATTCGGCCAGCAGCATGCGAATGAAGTCCTCCGAGCTGCGGTCGCCAAAGAGCTGGCCCTTGTGCTTCTCGTGGAAGGGGATGCCGTGGCGCTGGACCAGCTCGATGAAGTCCTGCGGCGTGTAGCGCGAAAGCGCCGAGCGGCAGAACTGCGGGTTCTCGCCCAGGAAGTGCTTGTGCGGCGCCCGCGGGTCGAGGTCGCGATTGGTGAAGTTGCAGCGGCCGCCGCCGGCGATGCGCACCTTCTCGGCCACCTTGGCGGCGTGGTCGATCACCAGCACCTTGAGGCCGAGCTGCCCGGCGACGCCGGCGCAGAACAGGCCGGCGGCGCCGCCGCCGATCACGATGGCGTCGAAGGTGGGGGAGGCGGAGGTGGACATGGTCGCGCAGTGTAGTGGGCCACGCTCATCCAAAGCCAAAGCCAAAGCCAAAGCCAAAGCCAAAGCCAAAACCAAAACCAAAACCAAAACCAAAGCTACCTGCGCGGGACAGCACGGTGCAAGTCCAGCGCGAGGTGCGCTGCCAAGATCGCCGCCGTCCACGACTCATCACGTGCCTCCTCGCCGGCACAAATCCCCATGCAAAGCTGCTCCTCACGCACCGGTTCACTCGTCATGACCGCCATGGCCTACGTCCCGTCCCCGGGTCGGTCCTCGCAGACGAATGAGGCGACGGACGAGGGGCAGAGTCCCGCACGCGCCCCGGGCAAGCGCAAGGACGCGCCGCAAAGCGCCCCCGTCCCGGGTGAGCAGGCGGCCAAGCGCCATCGGAGCCAGCAAGGGATGCGGGTGCGGGTCGTGTCCCAGGGGCTGTTCTCCGACATGACGCCTCCCCCGATCCGGCGGCGGGCCGGCGGCACGCCGCTGTCCCAGCCACTTCCGGGTCGGCACGAGAGCCGCTGGCAGGCCGGGATGACCAGCATCCCGATGACCTTGCCGCAAATACCCGAGGAGGAGTTGGAGCCCGGCTCGCCGCAGGCCGCCTCCCCCCACGAAGCGCCGGCCTTGCCGGCATCGCCGGCGGTCCGGTATCCGGCGGCACCGCCGACTTATCCCCGGCCGACCGCAACCCCTCGGCCCGACGCGCAGGTGGCGATCCGGGTGCATCCGACGCCCTCCGCGCCCCGACCCGCATCGGCATCGGCATCGGCATCGGCATCGGCATCGGCACCTCCCCAGGCCTATCGGCCCTGGCGCACGGCGGCCTTCGCGCAGGAGTCGGAGCGTGCCCGGGAGCTGGAGCAGCTCGCTCGGCGCAGGCAGTACGGCGGTCCGGGCCGCGACCCGCTGCAGGCGCTGGACGAGCTGGATCAGGCCTTGCGCCGCGTCGGGCCGGTGGCCTTCGTCACGGACCCCACGCGCGCCTTGTCGACGATGGAAGAACTGGTCAGCCATGGCGTCACCGCGGACCAGTTGCCCGGTCTGGTGTCCAGCGGCCGCCTGCGTGACCTCGCCCGCACCGTTCCCGCCTCGCTGCTCACCTACGGAGCGAGTTTTTTCCTGGCCGCCGGGGCGGCCCACTTCCTGGAACCGGAAGCGGCCGGGCTCCCCTCAGACCCGCTGGCGCCTTGCCCGGAAGCCGGGGCCATGCCGCCCTGGCTGAGCGCCTCCCTCCTTCACCTGCTGGGTGACCTGGTCATCGGCGTCGGCGCCGAGTGGGCCTCGGCCGTCTGGCGCGAAGGCGGGCTGGCCCAGCCCTATACCCGGCCCCAGAGCTCACGCAACGGCGAAGACCGCCAGCCTCTGGCCTTTGCCGAGACGGACGCCGGGCGCTTGGTCCAGTACCTGTCGGCCCTGCCCTTCGGGGCGTTGTACATCGCCCACCGCCGCTTTCCCGAGCTCATGGGTCCGCCGCTGGCGCGCCTGGGCTGGGGAGCGGCGGCCGCGACGACTTCGGGTCTGTGGCGAGAGGGCATGGGCCAGGCCCTGGCCTGGGAAAACGACCCGGTCTGGCTGGACGGCTCGGACCCCGAGCGTCGCGACCGCATGCGCGTGGCGCTGAGGGAGTTGAGTTCGCCCGCGAGTGCCCCGGGCCAGGGCGCGCAGGCACTGTGGGCGGGGCTGATCCGTGCCACCGGCCGACCCGATGCCGCCGCCTCCATGCGGGCCCTGTTGCGGACCGTCATGGCCCTGGTCGCGCGCGGCGGCTCCCTGGTGGCGGCCGCGCTGGGCCGCCAGCATGACCCCCTCTGGGCGTTGGCCGCCGACGCCTGGCTGGGGTTGAGCTGGGGCTATCTGTCCACCCTGCCGGCGCGGGGCACCCAATGGCTGGCGAGCGGCCTGGAGGCCAGCTTGAAGGCCCGGCCTACCAAGGGCGCGAAGACCGCAGCCCCGCAGGCCGTGGCGCCTTCGCTCCTGGGGTCCGCCGGGCCCGCCGAAGCTCGGGTGCTCACGCCGCGTTGAACGCCCCGGCAGGCTGCCGGTCAGGAGGGCGGGCCTCCGCGCTGCTCAGGCTGCCTGGGCCGGTCTCGCTGCGGGCGCCGGGCCCACATCCGCCAGACGCCCCGCCAGTCCCGCTGCCACACCGGCCAGCACATCGCCCACCACGATGACCGAGGGGCTGGCCAGCTGCTCGCGGGCCAGCGTCTCGCACAGGGCACCCAGGGTGGTGAGCGCCTGGCGCTGCTCTGGAAGGCTGGCGCTTTGCACCACCGCCACCGGGGTGCTGGCCGGCAGGCCGGTGAGCAGCCCCTGCTGGATCTCGGCGGCGCCGCTCACGCCCATGTAGATCACCAGGGTCAGGCGCGCGCTGTGCGCGGTGGCGGACAGGGCCGCCCAGTCGGTGCCGGCGTCGCCCGGCTTGGCATGGCCGGTGACGAAGACGACGCCATGCGCGTGGTCGCGGTGGGTGAGCGGCACGCCCAGCGAGGTGACCGCCGCGAGTCCGGCGGTGATGCCATTGACCACCGCCACCTGCACGCCCTGCGCTTGCAGCGCCTCCACCTCCTCGCCGCCGCGGCCGAAGATGAAGGGGTCGCCGCCCTTGAGCCGCACCACCCGCTCGCCCTCGCGGGCGGCGGTGACCATCAGCTTGCCGATGAAGGCCTGCGGCGTGCTCTTACAGCCGCCGCGCTTGCCCACGTGCACCACGCGGGCGCCGGGAGCGGCCAGCGCCACCACTTCGTCGGAGACCAGGTCGTCGACGAAGAGCACGGTGGCCGAGTGGATGGCCCGCACCGCCTTGAGCGTGAGCAGCTCCGGGTCGCCCGGGCCGGCGCCCACCAGGGTGACCTGGCCGGGCTGGGAGAAGTCGTCGCGGGGTCGCATGGTCGTGTCGGTCTGCGGGTGAGAGGGTCGGGGGGCGTTCGGGCTTGGCGAAGAGGCGTTCACGAGGACGCCAGGTGAACGATGTGGTCTACCTGGGCCTGCAGCGAGGCCGGCACCGGCAAGCGGCCGGCCAGGACCTCGGAGGTGTACGCCGCGGTGCTGGCCGCGTCAATCGCCGCGGGCAGGCCGGGCAGCTCGGTCAGGGTGCCGCGGCGGCCTTCCTCCAGCGCCAGGCGTTCGCCGCGCAGGTAGCCCTCCATCGCGGGCAGGCGGCGCGCATCGGCCACGACTTCGCCCTCGGTGCCGCGCAGCAGCAGGGCGGTGGCGCCGGTGAGCGCGAAGACCTGGCCCATCGACACCGCGTACTCGGGGTGGGTGTAGCTGCCCACCACCACCGCCGGGCCCTGGCTGATGTTCATCAGCTTGACCAGGCTGTGGGCCGGGTTGCGCAGGCCGATGGTGCGGCGCACCTCCAGCAGGCGCTGCAGGCCGGGGCACAGCAGGCCGGTGGGCAGGAAGGCGACCTCGCCGGTGGCGATGGGGCCGACCTCGCGCGCGGGCGGCGTACCCAGGGCGGCCAGCACGTCGGCGGCGGTGACCGCGCGGTTCTCGGTAGGGGTGCCGTGCAGGGCGACCGGCAGGCCCTCGCGCGCCAGCAGCAGCGCCAGCAGCGGGGTCAGCACCGGCAGGCGCCGCGCGCCGTTGTAGCTGGGGATCACCACCAGCGGGCGGTCGCCGGGGGGCACGCGGCGCATGCGCGCGGCGGTGGCGTCGAGGAAGCCGGCCATCTCCTCGGGCGTTTCGCCCTTGACCCGCATCGCGATGCAGAAGGCGCCGACCTCGAGCTCGCTCACCCGGCCGTCGAGCAACTGCCCGAAGCAGTCCTCGGCCTGGGCGCGGGTGAGGGGCCGCGCGCCGTCCTTGCCGCGGCCGATCTCCTTGATGTAGTGGCGGATGCTGCCGCGGACGCCGTCCGCGCTGCTGCCTGGTGCCTGCCCGATGTCGCTCCCCATGCGGCCGATTGTGGGGCCTGCCTCATGACCGTTGGCCATAAGCTCAATCCGGTGGGGCCGCGCCCGGCGGCCAGTCCTTGCCGCTGGCGTCCCGGCGCGGGTCCGTGTGGCGGCGCCGGGTGCGAGCTTTGGCGTCGGTGGTGAGGTGTTTGGTACGCAGGTTCGCCGCCCGAGGCGGCTGGCACGCAACTTGTTGGTGATGGCCGATCGGCCGGAGAGCGGGTAGAACTCTCCGCGCAGAGCCAGCCCCGTCCGCGTGGGCCAAGGACCCGACGTGGCACACACCAACAATCAAGTAGACACCCATCCTCCCCACTCAGGCCCGGCCTTCGGCCTGGGAGATCTTTCCTTCGTCCTGCTGCTCGTCGCGGCCATGGTCGCAGTGGTGTTCTCGGGCCGCTTCGCCTACCGCGAGGGCATGCTGCTCGAGTCCGCCAAGGACAACGCAGCGCAGTTCATGAAATGGACCGAGGCAGTGGCCGCCTCCGACGGCAAGGCCGAGCCCTTCACCCTCGCCCTGTGCGCCAGCATGCCCGGCGCGGCGCCGCAGGAGATTGCCGCCGGCGTGGCGCCCCAGGGCGCGGCCGGCCTGCCCGCCGGACAGAAGGAGGGGGCCGAGAGCGCGCCGGCCGCCCAGGCGGCCGCGCCCGGCGCCGAGGGGGAGCCTGCCGGGGCCGCGCCGGATGCGCCCCAGGTGGCCACCACCTGGGCCACCTGCCGCGAGGCCCTGTTCACCGCCGGCGGCCCGCTGTCCCACCTGTCCAATCCCTTCGACTCCGCCATTGCGGTCGCGGGCAACAAATGCGAACGCCGCAGCCGCACGACCCGCGGGGTGGTCTATGTGCAAAAGGGCACCCCGCCCCCGCCGGGGGTTCCCGGCGGCACCAGCTGGTCGCCGATCGATGACGAGGAGCCCATGGTCCGCGGCCTCCTGCTGAAGGTCCAGGTCTGTGACGCCGGCGGCTACACCGTCGGCATCGGGGAGGTGAAGCTGTGAGCGCCGTGCACCCCACCCCTGCCGCCCCGGCGGATACGGCCGAGGCCTTCGAGGTGCCCCGCATGGCCCTGCGCCAGCGGCTGTACCGCTCGCTGCTGGACCCGCACACGCCGGGCAACCACCATGCGACGATCGACCGTTTCATCGCCACGCTGATCATCGCCAACCTGTTCGCGCTGCTGTTCGAGCACGTGCCGGCGATCCATGACGCCTATGCCGGCTGGTTCCACTGGTTCGACGTGGTCTCGGTGGGCATCTTCACCGTGGAATACCTGCTGCGCCTGTACCTGGCGCCCGAGGACCCGGAGTTTGCCGGCAGCCGCTTCAAGCGCCTGGCCTACATGCGAAGCCCCTTCGCCATCGTGGACCTGGTGTCCATCCTGCCCTTCTTCCTGTCCATGTTCATCCACGTGGACCTGCGCATGCTGCGGGCGCTGCGCCTCCTGCGGATGTTCAAGCTGCGGCGGTTGGTGGTACCGGCCATCCACGACTTCGTGGCCATGAACCGGGGCCGGACCTTCCGCCAGAAGGTGCACGCCCTGGTCTGGCCGACCGACCACGGCGGCAAGCTGCACGAGTACTTCGACACCTTCATCGTGGTGTGGGTGGTCATTTCGGTGATTGCGGTCATCCTGGAGTCGGTGGAGTCCATCCACTTCATCCTGAACCTCGAGTTCATCATCCTGGACTCGGTGGCGGTGGCCATCTTCACCACCGAGTACCTGCTGCGGATCTATTCGGTGGTGGAAGAGCCCGGCATGAAGGGCGCCTTCGCCGGCCGCTTGCGCTTCGCGCGCTCGGGCTCGGCCCTGGTCGACCTGCTGGCCATCCTGCCCTTCTTCCTCGAGGTACTCCTGCATCACCTGTTCGACCTGCGTTTCCTGCGGGTGTTCCGGATGATGCGGTTGCTCAAGCTCTCCCGCTACACCGGCGCGACCAAGACCCTGGTCATCGTGATGAAGCGCGAGTGGCCGGTGCTCATGGCCTCGGCCTTCATCATGCTGCTCCTGGTGGTGCTCACCGCCAGCCTGGGCTACCTGTTCGAGCACGAGGCGCAGCCGGACAAGTTCGAGAACATCCCGCAGTCCATCTACTGGGCGGTGGTCACGCTGGCCTCGGTGGGCTACGGCGACATCTCGCCCGTCACGCCGGCCGGACGGACCATGACCATCATCCTGGCGCTCCTGGGCATCGGCATCTTCGCCATTCCCGCGGCGCTCCTGTCCTCCGCCTTCAGCGACCAGCTGCGCATCGAGCGGGAGAACCTGCAGAACGAGCTGTTCGAGATGCTGTCCGATGGCACCATTTCGGACGAGGAGCAGGAAATCATCGACGCCGAGGCCAAGCGGCTGCACCTGGGCCGGGACGAGGTCGACCGCCTGATCGAGCGCGCCAAGCGCCAGCGCGAGTCGACCAGCAACCATGCGCTCATGTCCATGCCCCAGCTGGTCGAGCAGCCTGCGGCGGCGGTGGAGCGTTACCGCGAGCTCCTGAGCCAGATCCGGCAGCTGGCCCTGCTGGGGAACAACGAGCGCATGACCGCCCTGATCGAAACCGGCGACCGCGCCAGCGGCTTCGAGCGCGAGGCCTGGCGCTGGATCAACGAGCGCACCCAGGGCGAGCGGGTGCCGCCCAAGACCTGAGCGGGGCCCGGGCCGGACGCCCGGGCCCCCGGGGGCCTCGGCCTGCGCCCGGGCCTAAACTCGGGCCCATGATCGTTCTCGGTATCGAGTCTTCCTGCGACGAGACCGGCGTGGCCCTGGTCCAGTCCGGCGCCGCCCCGGTGCCGCACCTGCTGGCGCACGCCCTTCACAGCCAGATCGAGATGCACCAGGCCTATGGCGGCGTGGTGCCCGAGCTCGCCAGCCGTGACCACATACGCCGGGTGCTGCCGCTGGCGCGCCAGGTGATGGCGGAGGCCGGGCGCTCCCTCGCCGAGGTCGACGTGGTGGCCTACACCCGCGGCCCGGGCCTGGCCGGCGCGCTGCTGGTGGGCGCGGGCGTGGCCTGCGCCCTGGGCGCGGCCCTGGGCAAGCCGGTGCTGGGCGTGCACCACCTCGAGGGGCATCTGCTCTCTCCCTTCCTCAGCGCCGACCCGCCCGAATTTCCCTTCGTGGCCCTGCTGGTCTCCGGCGGGCACACGCAGCTGATGCGGGTCGACGGGGTGGGGCGCTACGAGCTCCTGGGCGAGACCATCGACGACGCAGCGGGCGAGGCCTTCGACAAGTCGGCCAAGCTCCTGGACCTCGGCTACCCCGGCGGGCCCGCGCTCTCGCGCCTCGCGCAGCAGGGCGATCCGCTCGCCTTCAAGCTGCCGCGTCCGCTCCTGCACAGCGGCGACCTCGACTTCTCCTTCGCCGGCCTCAAGACCGCGGTGCTCACGCAGGTGCGCAAGCTGCAGGCCGGGGAGGGCGGAGGCCTGGACGCCCGCCGCGCCGACCTGGCCGCGTCCACCGAGGCGGCCATCGTCGAGGTGCTGGTGAAGAAGTCGCTCGCCGCCTTGCAGCAGACGGGCCTCAAGCGCCTGGTGGTGGCCGGCGGCGTCGGCGCCAACCGCCTGCTGCGCGAGCAGCTGAACGCCGCCTGCGCCAAACGCCAGGTGCGTGTGCATTACCCCGAGCTGCACCTGTGCACCGACAACGGCGCCATGATCGCGCTGGCCGCCGCCATGCGCCTGGGGGCCGGCATGCAGTCGCCCACCACCGCCTACGCCTTCGACGTCAAACCCCGCTGGCCGCTGCACGAACTGGCCGCCTGAGGCGCCTTTCCGTGCCGGGGCGCAGGCCCGCCACGGGCCAGATTGCCCTGTCATTCCCTGCGGCCATTGCCGCCCGCCCTCGGGGCCCTGCCCTTACACTGCGCCCGCTTCCGGAGAACCGATGACCCACGTCCCGAACCGCCGTATCAACCGCCGGCATTGGCTGGCCAGCACTGGCACCACCTTCTCGGCCCTGGCGGCCCTCGCCACCCTGGGCAGCCCCCTTGCGAATGCGCAGACGGGCGCCCAAACCGGCGCGCAAGCGGCCACCCCTTCCGGCCCCCCGATTCCCGTGGCCATGATCGAGGGCCTGTCCGGCCCCTTCGCCAACACCGGCGAGGCGGTGATCCGCAACCTGGCCTTCGCCATCGAGCGCATCAACCAGCGCGGCGGCGTGCGGGTGAAGGAGGGCGGGCGCGAGGTGCACCGCCAGCTGCAGCTCACCCGCTACGACAACAAGGGCCAGACCGAGGAGGCGCTCTCGACGCTGCGCGCCGCCATCGACGACGGCGCCCGCATCATCGTCCAGGGCAATTCGTCCGCGGTGGCCGCGGCCCTGATCGAGGCGATCAACAAGCACAACGAGCGCGAGCCGGGCAAGCGCGTCGTCTTCCTCAATTACGCCGCGGTCGAGCCCTCGCTCACCAACGAGCGTTGCAGCTTCTGGCATTTCCGTTTCGACGCCCATGCCGACATGCGGGTCGCGGCGCTGATGCAGGTCATTCACGAGGACAAGGCCCGGCGCGGCGCCTACCTGATCGGGCAGGACTACAGCTTCGGGCAGGCGGTGCTGCGCGAGGCGCGGCGCCAGCTGGCGGCCCAGCGCCCCGACGTGCAGGTGCTGGCCGAGGAGCTGCACCCGATCGGCCGGGTGAAGGACTTCCTGCCCTACGCCACCAAGATCAAGGCCAGCGGCGCGCAGGCGGTCATCACCGGCAACTGGGGCAATGACCTCACCCTGCTGGTGAAGGCCGCGCGCGAGGTGGGCTACGAAGGCAAGTTCTACACCTTCTACGGCAACGCCCTGGGCGCGCCCGCGGCCATTGGCGACGCCGGAATCGGCAAGGTGGTCGCGGTGGCCGACTGGCTGCCGAATGCGGCCGGTGCGCCGGGCATGCCGGCCGCGGCGGGCGCCGCCAGCGACGCCTTCTACCAGGCCTTCCGCCAGCGTTTTCCCAAGCCGCAGGACGACTACGTGCACCTGCGCATGTTCATGATGATGGAGGCCCTGGCCCAGGCCATCACCCGCGCGGGCAGCGCCGAGGCCGGCGCCATCGCCCGCGAGCTCGAGAAGGCCCAGGTCGACCTCGGCGGCCAGCGCGGCACGATGCGCGCGGCCGACCACCAGTTCCAGCAGCCGCTCATGGTCGGCATGATGGAGCGCCAGGGCGCGCCCGGCGTCAAGTTTGACGTCGAGGGCTCGGGCTACGGCTTTCGGGTCATCCGGGTCCTGTCGCCTGCGGAAGCGGAGATGCCGACCAGCTGCCGGATGACCCGGCCGGCTTGAGGGCGCCACGGGCCGGCTAGTCGTCTGCGGCTGGCTCCGGTACGTTCACCATGGACTCGAATTCGGCCATGAGCACTTGCGCTGGCTCTTTTTTCCGAGACTCCAGAGTGTCGTAGAGCGTCATCAAATCATCACGCGTTGCGCCGTGCTGATAGGCCAGAGCGATCCGTTCGGGAGTGACCTGCTCCGGCAGCAGGAACCGGCTGCGGCCCCCATCCTCCTGCAGCATCTGACTGGTCAGGGTGGGCGCCCAGGCCTCTGTCACCGCCTGCAGTGACTTCATGAAAGCCGGGTCGCGTCGGATGGCTAACTGGTAGAGCCTTGAGCTACGCAGGCGTGGGGGTAGCACGTACGGTGCGGCCCCGCCTTCCACCACGGCCCGGAGCAGGAACCGGTCAGGCAAGCGATCGCCGTACTGGTCGATCCATTCGCCCAGGTAATTGGCTGCCACTGTGATGGCTCTGTCCCCCAGCTCTGCGCAGAGGTAACGCGCGGGAACGAACGCCCAGGCCCGCGGATCACGGGCGATGGCCAGTTCGCACAAGGCCAGCGTGCGTTCGGACTCCGGAATCTCCCTCAGGTTATCCGCCAGTCTCAAGACCGACACCGCCTGCAGCGCCGGGCGCAGCCGCTCGGGGATCAACGCCAGGGGCACCCGCCCGTGGCCGCCAGTGCGTACATGTCATCAGTCAGCAGGCTGGGCTCCAGTTGCCGGAGCGACTCCACGGCATTGCCAAATCGCGGCAGGATGTCCCTGCACAAGCCCTCGGTCGTCTCGCGGTCAAACAACGCCCAGATTTTTTGCGTGATGGGAGAGAGTGGGTCGAATTCCTCGCCATTTCCTCGAGGCGGTTCCGTTCGTCGCATCAGCTGCATCGCGATATCGGGATGGGCCTGGATCACTTCAAACGGAATGTCCTGCAGCTCGCAATATCCGGATGCGATGGCGCTCCGGCACAACTCGGCGTCGTGCCGGATCCGGTCGGAGGCTCGGCACATCCAGTCGCCGTGGTGCGTCAGCGCCCACCGCAGGATCGACAGCTCGCTCAGGTCGTCCAGCGTCATCTCACCGTCTTCCAGTGGCAGGGTCACCGGCAGGTCCAGCCGGACGCCTGAGCGCCGGGCCGCCGCTTGAATGGCGGTGACCACCGCCTCGAGCGGGACCCCCTCGCCATGGTGCGAGAGCCTGGTGCAGAAGGACGCGAGCTCTTCCAGCGAGCGGCTGCCACCACCCGTGCGCAGGAATTGCGCCGGATCGTGGAGCGCCACCAGGTCCTTGAATTTCCGGGACGCGCCTGCGGCCGGCAGGAAATCACCCGGTCCGAGCCGGAACGACCAACCCTGCCGGAGGCAGAAATCAGTCATCGCATCGGCGACGGCGACGCCCCGCAGCCGCCTGGGGACGCGCGCCCATATCGCCGGGAATGAGTCATCCGACATCGCGCCGATGGCGGCCACGCACATGCCTTCGGTCAGGAGGTGATCGGGCGCATCGACGATGTCCAGCGGGCGGCTGGCCAGAAGCCTGGCGCACCGGTCCGTGGTGAGCAGGTCGGCCGGCACATGCCGGATGCGGGGCAGGTGCTGGCTGCCCAGGGCCGCATTGACCAACGTCTCCCGGTTCGGCGCGCCTGGCACCAGCAGGGACAGCGGCAGGCAGGCGAGCGCCATCCCGTTGCGGCGCAGGAGGTCCTCGAGGAAAGCGGGCGTGCGTCTGTTCGCGGGCAATCGCCGGATGGCCGCCGGGTCTGCCTCCACCGCGGCGCGGAAGCACCCCGGGCCGCGCTCTCGCTCGGGGACCTTGTCCAGCGTGCCGCCGGCGCGGAAGTAGCGGCGCCAGTCCGCCAGGGTCCGGAAGTCCGGGTGCTGCTCCAGGAGCGCCTCGGGCCGCAGGCCGAGCATGGCGTCATGGGCCTCCGAGGCCACCGTCCCCGGCCCGCGAAGCGTCTTGCGCAGGCCCGCGAGGTAGGCCTGGGGGCGGGAATCGGGGACGAAGGCCGCGATGCGCGCCAGCACCGCATCGGGCGGGACCCGGGATTGCCGGGCCTGGGGCGCGGCGGGTTGACGCAAGGGCGCGGGCCGGTCGGTGTCCCCGCGGCCGAGGGCACGGATGTTCCGAAAGCCCGCGGCGGACTGGGCCGAGGCGTTGTACGCAAAGGGGTAGAGGGGCGCTGAGGCCACCGAGGGGGTCAGGGGCTGGGCGCGGCGGGCCAGCGGGCCGGCCTCGGCGGAGGAACTCGACGAACTGGAGGACGACTTGTCGTCGTCCTCGCGTGCGCGCTTGGGTGCGCGGGCGGCGCCGGGCTGGCCTGCCGGCGCGGGCTCGGCAGGCAGGCCCTGAAGGAGTGGCGGGGGCAGGCCGGTGGCCGAGGCGTAGGAGGTCTGGCGGGAGGAGCCCGTGGGAGGGATGCGAGGTTGCATGGGTGGCTCCGTAGACAGAGGGAGGAGGAGGTGGCGGGTCAGGACGGGCGCTTGGCCGCTGCCGCGCTGCTCCTGCTGCTCCTGCTGCTACTGCTGCTGCTGCTCTTCGCGTCGCGATCCGGGTCGCCCGCCGCTTCGGTGAAGGGACCGATCTCCGCCAGGAAGTCGGCCAAGGTGTCGCCGTCCGGAATCTCCCAGGTCACGGACTCCAGTGTCCGGCCGCCATGGCGATAGGCCGCCAGGGCCCAATCGGCCTTCTCGAAAACGTTGATATGTCTCGCACGCGAGGGATCCTCCCCGAGATGCCGATCAAGCCACTCGATCGTCAGATCATCGACTTGGAGAGCCACATGGTCTTCCGAATCGAAGGTTTGCGCGAAGGCCTTCGCGTTGTAGGCCAGGGAAGGCAGGGCGCGCACGGCTGCCTCGAAGGTCGGGCGCGTGCTGATTTCCTCCGGAATCAGCAGGGGACTCAGCCCCAGCCTTTGCACCGCTTCGACACACATGGCCTCCGTCACTCCGCCCGGCAGCAACGACTGTGTATCCACGGACAACAGAAGTGTCGGAGCATCCCGGAGGGCCCGTGACAGGAGCGGCCAGCTCCGGTGCTCTGGCGGCACATACCCGTAGGACCAGGGGTCGGCCTCCACCGCCGCCTCCCATCGCGCCAGGGTCCGCTCACTTTCCGGCACGGCCGCGAGGGACCGGGCGGCGTCACGTTCTTCCTGGCTGGCATAGGGTACGCCGTGGTTCGAGCCCCAAGGCCCCTCATCGAACTCCCGAAGCCGCAGGGACTCGGCCTGCGCCATGCGCTCATTTTCCTGGTCGTGTCGAAGCAGATGGGCCTGCCGGGCACGATGGACTTCCTCCGTGATCGCGCCTGGCAGGTACCACTCGTCTGGAGGGTATCGGGTCTCGTTCTGGCTCGTGATGCGGCACGCCGAAATCGCCACCGCGATCTCCCCATCTCGCAGGTGGGGCGGAATGTCATCAAGAAGAAATATGAGGCAGCCCGGGGGGCACCCCCGGAGCGCCGTCAGGCAGACCTCCTTCGTGACGAGTTCATCTGGAACAGAGGGCAGGTCCGTGGGCACCCAGCGCAGCGACTGGATGCAGCGCGCTTCGGTGAGGAGGTCTTGGGGCATGACGTTCATGCGGGGTGGCCGAGGGCTGGCATAGGCCAGGTCGCACAGGTCCTGGCGATGCTCCGAGTCCGCGGCCAGCAAGGACCCGGGGACCGACTTCAGCGCGTAGCCGTCGCGTCGCACCGCTTCCCTGCACAGCGCGGGGCTGCGCAATTCCATCGGTACCTCCTTGAGCACGCGAGGCGTGTGCGCGACGGCGGCCTCGCAGCAGGGCAGGCTGCGCTCGCGCTCGGGGATGGCGGCGAGCGTGCCGCCGGCCTGGAAGTAGGCGTGCCAGGCGGCGGGGGTGCGTGACGCGGCAGGCCATTGCAGGATGGCCTCGGGCCTCAGGCTCAGCAGGTGGGCCTGGGCGGTGCGGGGCGGCTCGGTGCGGTGGCCGAGGCTCTTGCGCAGGCCTTCGAAGAAGGCCAGGGGCTTCTTGGCGGCGGCGAAGGCGGCGATGGTGGCCAGCACCGCGTCGGGCGGCATGGGCCGGCGCTGGGCCAGGGGCTGAGGCTGAGGCTGAGGCTGAGGCTGAGGCTG